>OLQH01000281.1_pt1 | contig 58747 bp, 39 predicted proteins | sample 1672671 | NCBI WGS metagenome assembly OLQH01 (sample SAMEA3136712, study PRJEB25190) | human gut metagenome
ATCTCCCGCAAAGTGGGGCGTGCAGATTGCGGGAATGATTTTTCAAACACGCTCTGGAAGCGCAAGTCAGATTTGACAATTTATAAAGGACAACATCAGAGAGGAGCAGAAAAAATGATCAGAGAAAGTATTATCAAATTATCGAAGAAACAGAACTTAACCTATCTGGAAGCAGAAGAGGTAATGGACGAGATTATGAGCGGAAAAGCTACTCCGGTACAAATGTCAGCCTATCTGACTGCTCTGGCGTTGAAAGGGGAAACTATTGATGAGATTACCGCTTCCGCGGCAGGCATGAGAGCACACTGCATCAAGCTGCTTCATGACATGGATGTACTGGAAATCGTAGGTACTGGTGGAGACGGCTCCAATTCCTTTAACATTTCCACTACTGCCTCCCTTGTGATCGCAGCAGGAGGTGTACCGGTAGCAAAGCATGGAAACAGAGCCGCTTCTTCAAAATCAGGAGCCGCAGATGTGCTGGAAGCTCTGGGCGTTAAGATCACAATTCCACCGGAAAAAAGCCAGGAACTTCTGGAAAAAATCGGAATCTGCTTCCTGTTTGCACAGAACTATCACATTGCAATGAAGTATGTGGCTCCAATCCGTAAAGAGCTGGGAATCCGTACTGTATTTAATATTCTTGGACCGTTAAGCAACCCGGCTGGCGCCAATATGGAGCTGATGGGTGTTTATGATGAAGCCCTTGTTGAGCCTCTTGCGCAGGTTATGGCAAATCTTGGAGTAACAAGAGGAATGGTTGTCTTTGGACAGGACAGTCTGGATGAAATTTCCATGAGTGCACCGACTTCTGTATGTGAGATCAAAGATGGCAAATTTACATCCTATGTACTCACTCCGGAGCAGTTTGACTATGAGCGCTGCACAAAAGAGGAGCTTCAGGGAGGAACCCCGCAGGAGAACGCCGAAATCACAAAAGCAATTCTGGAAGGCAAAGAGACAGGTGCGAAACGTCATGCAGTTTGCCTGAATGCTGGTGCCGCACTTTATATTGCAGGCAAAGCAGCTTCCATTGAAGCAGGTGTGAAGATGGCAGAGCAGCTGATCGACAGCGGGGCTGCCCTGAAGAAACTGGAAGAATTTATACAAAAGAGTAATCAGGAGTGAAAAATAAACACAAATAATAACAAAAATAACAATAATCACATCACAAAACAAAATAACACTGAAAAAAATAACAATATAACTCATTTGGATAAAGATGACGACAAGAGAGAATGACATCACAGAGAGTTTTACAGGAGATAGAATGAGTATTTTAAACGAGATAGCAGCGCGCACAAAAGAGCGTATTGCGGAGGAAAAATTTAAATTCCCATTAAGGGAACTTATCTCACAGCAGAATTCCGATCTGGCGAAACATGCCGAGGAAAAAATCTCTTTTCTGGAGGCATTAAAAAAGCCGGGAATGTCTTACATCTGTGAAGTAAAAAAAGCATCTCCTTCAAAAGGATTGATCGCACCAGATTTTCCTTATCTGGACATTGCAAAGGAATATGAGCAGGCCGGTGCTTCTGCAATCTCCTGTCTCACAGAGCCCTTTTATTTCCAGGGCGCAGACAGGTATTTGCAGGAAATTTCCCAGGCAGTGAATATTCCGGTGCTTCGAAAGGATTTTACAGTAGATGAGTACATGCTCTACCAGGCAAAAGCATTTGGGGCTTCCGCTGTACTTCTGATTTGTGCGATTCTTGATAACAGCCAGTTAAAAGCCTTTGGGGAACTGGCACAGGAGCTGGGGCTGGATGCTCTGGTAGAAGCTCATGATCAGTGGGAAGTGGACCGTGCTTTGAATCTTGGAGCAAAAATCGTGGGAGTGAACAACCGGAATCTCCATGATTTTACCGTTGATATGGGAAACAGTATCAGACTGCGGAACATGGCACCTGCTGATACGGTGTTTGTTTCCGAAAGTGGTATTAAGACAGCGGAGGATATCCGTATATTATATGAAAACAAAGTAGATGCAGTCCTGATCGGGGAGACCTTAATGCGCAGCCCTGACAAGAAAGCGGCACTTGGGGCATTAAATGCAGGGATTGTCTGAGCTGATTCATGGTGATAAGTGATATTCCATGTACGTCACACTTTGCGGTATATTTCACCCGAATTCGGTTGCCGTAGCCAACTACGGCGTCCTCATCCGGGCAAAATCTCCCACAAATTGTGACGCACATCTTGCAGAAAGCCTTTTTCAAACACGCTCTAAAGCGTAAGATGTGGATGAAACGCGCAGCAGGAACAGGTTTGTGAAGGTTGCTGTGAGTGACAAACCCGGCAACATGTGAAGAAGGGCAGAGGTGGCAGAGATTGATTAAAGATAATCAGAAGAACTTCAGTCGGCTCCATGTCGTTATAGATGCCTGTGTAATTACGTTATCTTATATGTTTGCCTGGGCGCTGAGATTTATCGGACCTTTTGCAGCAAATGCTGTCCGGGCCAGAAGCTTCCAGCAGTATATGTCTGCACTGGTATTTATCCTGCCGGCATATATTCTGCTGTATCATGCGTTTTCACTGTATGAACCAATGCGGATGCAGGGAAGACGTCTTGTGCTGTCTAATATTGTGAAAGCCAATTCTCTTGGTATTCTGATCACTACATTTATTTTGTATACCATTGAAGAAGGCGATATTTCCCGTTCTGTACTGTATATGTTTTACGGAATCTGCATTGTGGCAAGCTGGGGAGCAAGAATGTTCATTTTCTACAGCCTGCGCAAAATGCGAAAGAAAGGACTGAACCAGAAACAGGTAGTGCTGGTTGGGTACAGCCGGGCAGCAGAAGAGTATATTGACCGCATTCAGCAGAACCCTCAGTGGGGATATGTGGTAAGAGGCATTCTGGATGACAATATTACTGCAGGTACCATGTATAAAGGCGTCAAGGTGATCGGAAGAATCGCCAATCTGAATGTGATCCTGCCGGAGAGCAGGCTTGACGAGATTGCGATTACACTGGGATTAAGTGAATATTACCGACTGGAGGAGATTGTAGCACTTTGCGAGAAATCAGGAGTGCATACAAAATTTATTCCGGATTATAATAAGATTATTCCTACGAAACCATATACAGAGGATATTCTGGGACTTCCGGTGATCAATATCCGGTATGTTCCCCTTAGTAATACTTTTAATGCCATGATAAAAAGAATAATGGACATTTGTGGCTCCATTATTGGAATCATTGTGGCGTCGCCGATTATGCTGGTATTGTGTGCGCTGATAAAGCTCACTTCTCCTGGACCATTGATCTATCGTCAGGAACGTGTGGGTCTCCATAATCAGACGTTCTGGATGTATAAATTCCGTTCTATGGAGATTCAGCCGGAGGCAGAGGAGAAGAAAGCCTGGACAGTAAAAAATGATCCCAGGGTTACAGCAATCGGCAGATTTATGCGAAGAACCAGCCTTGATGAACTTCCCCAGCTTTTTAATATTTTAAAGGGAGATATGAGTCTGGTAGGGCCAAGACCTGAGAGACCATTTTTTGTGGAAAAGTTCCGTGAAGAGATTCCGAGATATATGGTGAAGCACCAGGTAAGACCCGGGCTGACCGGATGGGCACAGGTAAACGGATACAGAGGTGACACTTCCATCCGCAAGAGGATTGAGTGTGATCTTTACTATATCGAGAACTGGACTGTAGGGCTTGATATCAAGATAATGTTTATGACGATCTTTAAAGGATTCATTAATAAGAATGCGTATTGAGAAAGGAAAGAAAAATGGCAAGACCTGGTAGAAAAAAGAGGATTGCTTTGTTTATTGTGGAAATTATCTGTCTTTTGCTGTTTATTGGCGGATTGTATGTATATGGACAGATTGATTCCAGATTGAACAAGATTGAGACACCTCAGCTGGATGAGAGCAAGATTGTTACGAATGTGACAGCACCACAGATGTCTGGCTATACAACTTATGCACTTTTCGGAATCGACCAGCGTTCCAAGAATGCTGCGCTTGATGCACAGAATAGTGATACCATTATCATTGCAAGTATTAATAATGATACCAAAGAGGTGAAGCTTGCTTCCGTATATCGTGATACTCTTCTGGATATTGGAAATGATACTTACACCAAAGCAAATGCTGCTTACGCATATGGCGGTCCGGAACAGGCCATTTCCATGCTGAATACCATGCTTGATCTGAAAATTTCGGATTATGTAACTGTTAATTTTAATGCAATGGTAGCTGCAATAGATGCACTTGGCGGTCTTGATATTCCTCTTTCCTATGCGGAAATGGTGTTTATGAATGACTATTGTATAGAAACCTCCCAGGAGACTGGCAAAAGCTACACACCAGTAGAACTGCCGGATCCCAAGCCGGAGAACGAGGAGGAAATCCTTGGAACATACCATCTGAATGGTGTACAGTCAGTTTCTTACTGTCGTATCCGTTACACTGCAAGTATGGATATGGGACGTACTGAGCGTCAGCGCCGTGTGATCGGAATGATGGTTGACAAAGCAAAGGCAGCAGGAATTACCACCATTTTTAATATTATGGACGAGGTATTTCCTATGATTTCCACATCTATCACGAAGACTGAGATTCTGAACCTGATTCCGACTTTGATGGGGTATAACATTGCGGATACTACCGGTTTCCCAGCCAAGTACAAATTTGCGGATGTGAAGAAGGCCAGCATGGTTGTTGCAGACACGCTGGAGGATAATGTAAAGGAACTTCATAAGTTTCTGTATGGTGCTGACGAGAATTACCAGCCGTCACAGAACATTGTGGAGGCGAATGCCCGGATCATTGAGCTTGTAGGCGGTGCAGATACCTTGGTTGACCAGTCTCCGATTGCAAGTAATGAAGCAGGAAATTCTTCTGATATTGTATGGCAGGGTGACGGAAGCGGAAACTATGATTACAACGATTATGGTGGAAGCGATTACGACAATAGCTATGATAACAGCTACGACAACAGCTATGATAACAGCTACGACAATAGCTATGACAGCGGAAACGACTATAGTGGAGACGATAGCGGCGATTATAGCGATGGCAGTTATGACAGTGGAAGTGATTCTGGAAGCAGTTACGATAATGGAGGAGACTACAGCGGCGGAGATTATAGTGGAGACAGCTCCGGCGATGGCGGTTTCGAAGATGGAAGCGGATATTGATCAGTAGATAAATATTCCATGATTGAAAATTTAAAGGGACCATCCGAAAGGAAGTGGTCCCTTTTTCGCGAAAAGGATGTGCGCTCTGCCAGCATTGTTACCATATTGCGAAAGTATATTTATTCGTGCAGAACCCGAAAGAGGAGAGATACTATGGAAACAGTTGACATAATTATTCCCGCATACCGTCCGGGAAAAGAATTTGAAAATTTGTTGGATTCTCTTTCCACACAGAATTATCCAGTGGAAAAAATTCTTGTTATGAATACAGAAGAGAAATTCTGGAACACGGCCTGGGAGAAAAAATTTCCAAAAGTGAACGTGGTACATTTAAAAAAGGCGGATTTTGACCACGGTGGAACCAGATGCCGGGGAGCAAGACTGTCTGATTCAGATATTATGGTATTTATGACTCAGGATGCAGTTCCGGCAGACAGAAATCTGATTGGAAATCTGATCCGTCCCCTGCAGGAAAATTCCAAAGTTGGAGCTGCCTACGCAAGACAGCTGGCTCGGGAGGACTGTGCTTACCTGGAAAAATACACCAGAAGATTTAATTATCCGGAAACTTCTTCTATAAAATGGGAAAAAGATACTGGCATATATGGAATAAAAACTTATTTTTGCTCCAATGTGTGTGCAGCTTATAAGAAAAGTATTTATGAGGAAATTGGCGGTTTTGTAAAAAAAGCTATTTTTAATGAAGACATGATCTATGCAGGAACTATGGCAAAGCGGGGATATGGAATTGCCTATGCTGCAGATGCCTGTGTGATCCATTCACACAATTATTCATGCAGACAGCAGTTTCACCGGAATTTTGATCTGGGTGTTTCCCAGGCAGATCATCCGGAGATTTTTGAGGGAGTACCATCAGAGGGAGAGGGACTTCGCCTTGTGAAAAAGAGCCTGGCTTATCTTATAAAAACAGGGCATATCTGGCTGGTTCCCAAGCTGGCAGGGCAAAGTGGCTTCAAATATATGGGATATTTTCTTGGAAAAAGATATAAAAAGCTGCCGAAAAAGGTGATTCTGTTTTGTACTATGAACCGTGAATATTGGAAAAACGAGTAACTGTTCAGTGTTTTTACAGTTATGCACTTCGTGAACAGGGACTGTGGCTATGAAAGGTGACACTTTTTTTCGTGTCACCTTTTCTTAATGAATCTATCACATTTTCAACACAATTGCTTGCTAAACTTGTATCATAAATAAAAGAAAATGTTACAGAATGCTGCAGATTCCAACGTGAACAGCAGCACTGTTTATGAACATAGAAGGGAGCAGAAAATGAGTGATGAATGGAATTTGGGACAGGAGCCAGAGAAAACGGATGGCAGCTCCCAACAGCCAGAGAATACAGATGAATCCGGATCGGCTGCATCGGATCAGACAGCGGCCCCCGAAGATGAATTGAATGAAAATGTAACTTATCATTACAAATATACCAGCAGCAGAAATTCAGATGGTGCAGGAAGCACAGACAATGGAAATTATTACGCTTCCAGCAACAATTCAGATACTTCCGGAAATTCATCCAAAGACAGCGGTTTTGAGTCCCAATCTTCGGAACCCAGATATGCGCATTATCAGGTTGATGAACAGGAGAAGAAGCCTGAGGAAAAAAAGAAAGGAAGACATCACAGACTTCATAATGATAAGGCAGCATCTTCCGGTTTTGGAAGGAAAGCAGGAAATACTATTACGCTGGCTGTGATTTTTGGTCTGGTGGCAGGTCTGGTATTTCAGGCAGTGAATATGGTGTCGGATAAATATTTTAAGAAAGAAACTCAGACTGCAGTAGGGTCTGCAGAGACACTTACTTCTTCAGCATCTGCCAGTACCACGGCAGAAGAAAGCACAGATGCAGGCGAAGGCATCAATGCAGAAATCGTAGCAAATGAAAAAGGTCCCGTTGCAGGGGTTGCCCAGGCTGCAATGCCCTCAGTCGTGGCAATCACTTCAGTAAGCATGCAGGAAATTCGCAGCTTTTTCGGCTATGGAATGGAATATCCCAGTACAGGAAGCGGTTCTGGTATTATTGTCGGAGAGAATGATGATGAACTTCTCATTGCTACCAACAATCATGTAGTGGAGGGCGCTACTACACTGAGTGTCTGCTTTATCGGAAGTGATGTGGTAAGTGCAGAACAGGAAACTGAGAATTATATAAATGGAAATGGAGACTTGAATATTGATGGTGCAGTTTCCGCAAAGATAAAAGGAACTGACGAGGATACAGACCTTGCGGTGATTGCAGTTGAAAAAAGTGACATTCCGGAAGAAACCATGAGCCAGATTAAAATTGCCCAGCTTGGCAATTCGGATGATCTTGCTGTTGGTGAGCAGGTGGTTGCCATTGGTAATGCACTTGGTTATGGTCAGACTGTAACATCTGGCTGGGTAAGTGCCCTGGATCGCACTGTTCAGTCCGATTCCAATACTTATGAGGAGCTGATCCAGACAGATGCAGCAATCAATCCTGGCAACAGTGGTGGTGCCCTTTTAAATATGCAGGGAGAATTGATTGGAATTAACTGTGCCAAAATTGCATCAAGCAGTATAGAGGGAACCGGATATGCCATTCCGATTTCCAAGGCACAGCCCATTCTGGAAGAACTTATGAATCGTAAGACAAGGGATAAAGTTTCAGATGAGTCACAGATTGGCTATCTGGGAGTTAAATTCGCCGATCTTTCCAGAGAAGCAATCCAGATGTATAATATGCCATCTGGTGCATTTGTTATGGATGTGTATCCGGGAGAGGCAGCAGATAATGCCGGAATCCAGAAAAGTGATATTATTACCAAGCTGGATGGCCAGAAGGTTTCAAGTAAGGCTGATATCAACGATAAGCTTCAGTATTATTCAGCTGGTGAAGAAATCGAAATTGAGGTGGCACGGTTAAATAACGGAGAGTATGAGGAATCAACAGTAACTGTTACATTGAGTGCAAGACCGGATGGTAATCAGTAATATGCAAGGGGAGCTGATAAGGCTCCCCTTTTCACATTTTATAAAAAGTTAATTTCTAAATCAGAGAAAAGTATGGTACAATAAGAAAACAAAAATGATTTTTACATAAGATAGGAAAGACTGCTGGTTAGCCTGATAACAGCAGCAGGAAAGGAAATAATTATATGACTGAACATTTTGACGATGAAAAAGACGAAATCATCGATGGCGATATAACAGAGAAGAACGATGATCACGAAGATGACAGCGATTATGAGAAATTCTGTTTTCTCTGTCATCGTCCGGAGAGCCAGGCAGGCAAAATGATCGAGCTTCCTAACAATATACATATCTGTAATGATTGTATGCAGAAAAGCTTTGACACCATGACCCAGCAGATGAATAACGGACTGAATCTGAACGATCTTCTTAATATGCCTAATGTGAGTATGATCAATCTGGGCAGTATTCAGGATGCAATTCCCCGGCCGAAGAAAGTAAAGAAGAAAAAAGAAGATGCCAGGCCAGAGATTGATCTTAAGAAGATCCCGGCACCACATAAGATCAAGGCAAGCCTTGACGAATATGTAATTGGTCAGGAGAGAGCCAAGAAAGTAATGTCTGTTGCTGTCTATAATCATTATAAGCGTGTGGCTACAGACACTATGGATGAGATTGAGATAGAGAAGTCCAATATGCTGATGATCGGACCTACCGGATGCGGAAAGACCTACCTGGTAAAAACTCTTGCCAGACTTCTGGACGTGCCGCTGGCTATTGCAGATGCTACTTCTCTTACAGAGGCAGGCTATATTGGTGACGATATTGAGAGTGTGATCTCCAAGCTTCTTGCTGCAGCAGATAATGATGTGGAGAAAGCAGAGCATGGGATTGTCTTTATTGATGAGATTGACAAGCTGGCCAAGAAAAAGAACACCAATCAGCGTGATGTAAGCGGTGAAGCGGTTCAGCAGGGACTTTTGAAGCTTCTGGAGGGAAGTGAGGTAGAGGTGCCGGTCGGAGCCAACAGCAAAAATGCCATGGTTCCTATGGTAACGGTAAATACCAGAAATATTCTGTTTATCTGTGGAGGGGCATTCCCGGATCTGGAGAATATTATCAAGGAGAGACTGAATAAGCAGGCATCTATCGGCTTTTACGCAGACCTGAAGGACAAATATGACAATGATCCACATATTCTGGAGAAGGTAACAGTAGATGATATCCGTGCATTTGGCATGATTCCGGAATTTATAGGACGTCTGCCGATTATATATACACTGGACGGACTGAATGAGGATATGTTAGTGCAGATCCTGAAGGAACCGAAGAATGCAATTTTGAAACAGTATCAGAAGCTCCTTGCCCTGGATGAGGTGAAGCTGGATTATGAGGAGGATGCGCTTCACGCGATTGCGGCCAAGGCACTGGAGAAGCATACTGGAGCCAGAGGTCTTCGCGCCATTCTGGAGGAATATATGCTGGATATCATGTATGAGATTCCGAAAGATGACAGTATTGGACAGGTGATTATTACAAGAGAATATATTGAAGGTACAGGCGGTCCGAGAATCCTGCTTCGCGGACAGGAAATTCCCCTGATCGGGATGGCACAGTAGACAGGGAGACAGGTGTTTCATCATTTTGCAGCTGTTTAGGAGACAGCTTTTAGCCGTAAAATTACTGAATAGTTACAATACTTTTTATATGAAAAGGAGATGGTATTATGGCACGCGATTTTTTTGACGAGTTAAGTGACACAATTACAAGGACAACCAAGGATCTTGGAAAAAAAGCCGGTCAGCTTTATGAGGCACAGAAGATCAGAAGTAAGATTTCCAGTGAAGAGCAGATGGTACAGAAACTGAAAGCAGACATTGGAAATGTGATCTTTGAGAAGTACAAAGAAGGTGCAGAAGTAGAAGAAGCTCTTAAAGGGTTCTGCGAAGAGATTGAGCAGCATCTGGATATTATTGACGGATATAAGGATGCAGCAGCGGAGATGAAGGGACGGAAAATCTGTCCGGCATGTGGAAAAGCTGTAGACAGAAGTGTCTCCTTTTGTCCATACTGTGGCTCTGTATGCCCGACTCCGGAACCAGAGAAAGCTGAGGGCGATGTGGTGGACACTGAGACTGCAGAACCTGTAGAAGAGACAGAAGAGAAGCAGGCAGAGAATGAGGCAGGTGCAGAGGAAGAAAAGGCCTCAACAGAAGCTGAGAAAAGTGGTCAGGATTTTCCTGGTAAATAAGGAGGCTGCATGTATGCTTTCGCTAACAATTGCCGGCGGAATCTTTCTGCTGGATTATAAGATAAAAGAACATATTGACAGTACCCGCCTTCAGGGAAGCAAAGAAGAAGTGCTGGGAGGCAGACTGCTCCTTCGGAACTGTCACAATAAAGATAAGATTCTTGGTAAGGTAAAAATCGGCAGGGAGAATTGTCAGGAGCTTGCAGCAGCCGGTATGGGCTGTGTGGCAGGAGAATACTGGCACCAGCTTCTCCACGGCGGAAATAAGCTTAGCAGAGCCGGTCTTGCCATGATCCTGGGTGGTGGAATGTCCAACTACACAGACCGTCGAAATAAAGGATATGTTACAGATTATGTGAGCCTGAATGTGAAGAACAAAGAAATTCGTAAGATCGTATTTAATCTGTCTGACGTATGTATTGCTGCAGGTACCATTCTGTGGGCAGCAGGAAATTTATTTTCATATAGGAAAAAATAATCTGAGACAGAAAACAAAAGACACCTGGCACAGTGCGCTAGGTGTCTTTTGTTTTTCTGGAGAGCAGTGAGGGAGGATAAGGCTGCTTTGTATCTGTGCGTTCCAGCAGATAATCTACACTTACATTATAGAAGTCTGCAATTTTGCATAAGACATCAGGAGGAATGATTCTTTCCCCTCGTTCATAACGTGAGTAGGTACGCTGGATCACATTGAGATAGTGAGCCATGTATTTCTGTGTCAGATCATGATCTTCCCGCAGCTCTCTGATTCTTTTGTACGTCATATTTCATTTCTCTGGTGTAAAAGTATAAATAGTATCAGCCGTCAGCCACAGGTGGATAACGGTTAATTTCATTATAAATTGAGGTTCCCTGGGAATAGTTAAAAAGACCAAAATGGACTAAGAACAAATCTCTGTCGGAATCTCAAAAGATACAAAAATATATTTTTTAAATTTTTCAAATTTTTTTGAAAATTAGTGTTGACATTTGAATGAATGTGTTGTATTATAATCAAGCAGTCGCGAGAGAGCGATTGAAACATAAGAAATGCAGGAGTGGCGGAATTGGCAGACGCGCAGGCTTCAGGTGCCTGTGGTCGCAAGATCGTGTGGGTTCAAGTCCCATCTCCTGCATTATTTTTTTTCTTTTGTTACGAATACCAGAGTTGCGTATAAGGTTGGCTGTGAGGCACAGGATGTCTCTTTTAATTCAGACTCGGATCCAGTAGCTTTTTTTCTGTTGTGCAATTTTTTTCAGCACAACAGAATTTTTTTTTGCTCATATTTTGTTGAAAAAAGCATTTTGCTATGATACAATCTTGAAGATTTAGGATAAAATAAGAAAGAAAAATGACATAAGAAAGGGAGATTGTATGAAAGCATTTCTGATATTAGAAGATGGCCATGTATTTACAGGAACCAGCATTGGTTCTGCAAGGGAAGTCATCAGCGAGATCGTTTTTAATACTTCCATGACCGGTTATCTGGAAGTAATGACAGACCCGTCTTACGCAGGACAGGCGGTATGCATGACCTATCCATTAATAGGAAATTATGGAATCTGTTATGATGACCAGGAATCTAGCAGACCGTGGATCGACGCATTTATCGTACGTGAATTATCCCGTGTTCCAAGCAATTTCAGAAGCGTTGACACCATTCAGCATTTCTTGATTAAGCATGATATTCCTGGAATCGCAGGAATCGACACCAGAGCTCTTACCAAGATCCTCCGTGAGAAAGGTACCATGAACGGTATGATCACAGTGGATGAAAATTATGACTTAAACGCAATTCTCCCCAAGTTAAAAGCATATACAACTGGTAAAGTAGTGGAAAAAGTAACCTGCCGTGAGAAAGAGATCCTTCCTGGAAATGGCCCGAAGGTAGCCCTCATGGATTTTGGTGCGAAACGTAATATTGCCCGTTCCCTGAACAAGCGCGGCTGTCAGGTAACTATTTACCCGGCTCTTACACCGGCAGAGGAGATCCTTGGAGATCAACCAGACGGAATCATGCTCAGCAATGGCCCTGGAGACCCGAAAGAATGCACTTCTATTATTAAAGAAGTAAAGAAACTTTACGATTCCGATGTTCCGATTTTTGCAATCTGTCTTGGACATCAGCTGATGGCACTTGCAACAGGCGGAGATACCTATAAGATGAAATATGGTCACCGCGGTGGAAACCATCCGGTAAAAGACCTTACAACAGGCAGAGTTTACATCTCTTCCCAGAATCATGGCTACGTAGTAGATGCCAAGGACCTTGAGGAGAAAAACATTGCTCATCCTGCATTTGTGAACGTAAATGACGGAACAAACGAAGGAATGGCATACGTTGGAAAGAATATTTTCACTGTACAGTTCCATCCGGAGGCATGCCCGGGACCGCAGGATTCCAGTTACCTGTTTGACAGATTTATGGATATGATGGGAGGAAATAAATAATGCCAAGAAATAAAGACATTAAAAAAGTACTTGTTATTGGTTCCGGTCCGATCATCATCGGCCAGGCAGCAGAGTTTGACTATGCAGGAACACAGGCTTGCCGTTCCCTGAAGGAAGAAGGTCTGGAGGTTGTTCTTCTGAACTCCAATCCGGCTACAATCATGACAGATAAAGATATTGCAGACCGTGTTTACATTGAGCCTCTTACCGTAGAAGTGGTAGAGCAGCTGATCCTGAAAGAGAAGCCAGACAGCGTTCTTCCTACCCTGGGCGGTCAGGCAGGTCTGAACCTTGCCATGGAGCTGGATGAGAAAGGCTTCCTGAAAGAACATAATGTAAGACTGATCGGTACTACAGCCCAGACCATTAAGAAAGCTGAAGATCGTCAGGAATTTAAGGATACCATGGAGAAAATCGGCGAGCCGGTTGCAGCTTCCAAGGTTGTTACCACGGTGGAGGATGGTCTTGCATTTACCAATACTATTGGCTATCCGGTTGTTCTTCGTCCTGCTTACACCCTTGGCGGAAGCGGCGGCGGAATTGCCCACAATGAATACGAGCTTCGTGAGATCCTGGAGAATGGTCTTCGTCTTTCCCGTGTTGGAGAGGTTCTGGTAGAGCGCTGTATCGCAGGCTGGAAAGAAATCGAGTATGAGGTAATGCGTGACAGTGCAGGAAACTGCATCACTGTCTGCAACATGGAGAACATTGACCCGGTTGGTGTCCACACAGGAGACTCCATCGTAGTTGCTCCGTCCCAGACTCTTGGAGACAAAGAGTACCAGATGCTTCGTACCTCTGCCCTGAACATTATCACAGAGCTTGGAATCACAGGCGGATGTAACGTTCAGTACGCACTGAAACCAGACAGCTTCGAATACTGTGTTATTGAGGTTAACCCTCGTGTAAGCCGTTCCTCTGCACTTGCAAGTAAGGCAACTGGTTACCCGATCGCGAAGGTTGCAGCGAAGATCGCACTTGGATATACACTGGATGAGATCCAGAATGCCATCACTGGAAAAACATACGCAAGTTTCGAGCCGATGCTTGACTACTGTGTCGTTAAGATCCCGAGACTTCCATTTGATAAATTTATCACAGCTAAGAGAACCCTTACCACTCAGATGAAAGCTACTGGTGAGGTTATGAGTATCTGCCATAACTTTGAGGGTGCTCTTATGAAAGCAATCCGTTCCCTGGAGCAGCATGTGGACAGCCTTATGTCCTATGATTTTACCCAGCTTACAGACGAGGAGCTGCTTGCGGAGCTGGCAATCGTAGATGACCGCAGAATCTGGAAGATTGCAGAGGCAATCCGCCGTGGTATGCCGCAGTCCATGCTTCATGACATTACTCAGATTGATATCTGGTTCATTGATAAGCTGGCAATCCTGGTTGGAATGGAAAATGCCCTGAAGAACAGAAAACTTACCAAAGAGCTTCTTCTGGAAGCAAAACGCATGGAGTTCCCGGACTACATCATTGCCCGTCTTACAGGCAAAACAGAAGAAGAAATCAAAGATCTTCGTGCAGATTATGGTATCAAGGCTGCTTATAAAATGGTAGATACCTGTGCAGCAGAGTTTGCTGCAGCCACTCCGTATTACTATTCTGTATATGGCGATGAAGGAACAGAGAATGAAGCAACTGCCACACCGGATAAGAAAAAGATCCTGGTACTTGGCTCCGGTCCGATCCGTATTGGACAGGGTATTGAGTTTGACTTCTGCTCTGTACACTGTACCTGGGCTTTTGCAAAAGAAGGATATGAAACTATCATTATCAACAACAACCCAGAGACAGTTAGTACAGACTTTGATATTGCAGATAAACTGTATTTCGAGCCTCTTACACCGGAAGATGTTGAGAATATTGTAAATATTGAGAAACCGGACGGAGCTGTTGTACAGTTCGGTGGACAGACCGCCATCAAGCTGACAGAAGCTCTTACAAAGATGGGTGTAAAGATCCTTGGAACCTCTGCTGAGAATGTAGACGCTGCTGAGGACCGTGAGCTGTTCGATGAAATCCTGGAGAAATGTCAGATTCCGAGACCGAAGGGACACACTGTATTTACCGCAGAAGAGGCGAAGAAAGCAGCAAATGAGCTGGGCTATCCGGTTCTGGTTCGTCCTTCCTACGTACTTGGCGGACAGGGCATGAGAATTGCTGTAAGCGATGAGGATGTGGAAGAGTACATTGGTGTGATCAACCAGATTGCACAGGAGCATCCGATTCTTGTTGACAAGTACCTGATGGGAAAAGAAATCGAGGTTGATGCCGTTTGCGATGGCGAGGACATTCTGATTCCTGGTATTATGGAGCACATTGAGCGTGCCGGAATCCACTCTGGTGACAGTATTTCCGTATATCCGGCAAGAACCATCAGCGAGAAAGCCAAAGAGACTATTGCAGAGTACACCAGACGTCTTGCAAGAGCACTTCATGTAGTGGGTATGATCAATATCCAGTTCATCGTTCTTGGGGATGATGTATATGTAATCGAGGTTAATCCACGTTCCAGCCGTACCGTACCTTACATCAGCAAAGTTACCGGAATCCCGATTGTACCGCTGGCAACCAAGGTAATCCTTGGATACAAACTGAAAGATATGGGCTATGAGCCTGGTCTTCAGCCAGAGGCAAAACACATTGCCATCAAGATGCCGGTATTCTCCTTCGAGAAGATCCGCGGCGCTGATATCAGCCTTGGACCGGAGATGAAATCTACCGGTGAGTGCCTTGGTATTGCAGAGACCTTCAATGAGGCTCTTTACAAAGCATTCCTTGGAGCTGGAATTCGTCTGCCGAAGTATAAGAACATGATCATGACTGTAAGACCGGAAGAGCAGGAGGACGCTGTACCGATCGCTAAGAGATTTGAGGCACTTGGATACCGCATCTATGCCACAAGAGGAACTGCCAATACTCTGAAAGAGCATGGTGTTAAGGTGATCCGTACCAACAAGCTGGAGCAGCCGGCACCGAACCTTATGGACTTGATTCTTGGTCATAAGATTGATGTGGTTATTGATATCCCATCTCAGGGTGTTGAGCATCAGAAGGATGGTTTCGTGATCAGACGTAATGCAATCGAGACAGGGGTAAATGTTCTCACCAGCCTTGATACTGCAGAAGCGCTTGTGACCAGTCTTGAAAATACAGATGCCAATTGCTTAAGCCTGATTGATATTGCAACTATTGCAAGACGCTAAAGGAAGAGTGTGCAGTCTGGGATTTTTGCGTTACTGTTTACTGGTAACATTCCGCGAGGTGTTTTTTGTGAACAAAGTTCACAGAAAACCCGAGAGTTAAGTTTGCGCAGCAAACGCTACTTCTTGTGCTTGTCACAAGAAGGTTCGTCCTTCTGTGCATCGCGAAGCGTGTTACTGTGAACGGAGTGAACAGTAACAATTGAGTTATCACAACCTGGGATATGAATGTAAAAAATCCTGCCGCGCAGAATCCGATGGCGGTGGAACAGTAAATGTCACTTAATTTCTTATTATACTTTGAACGAACAGAATGGAGAGTTATAGAAATTATGGAATGTAAAGTAATTCCTTTCCATACCGTCGAGGAGAGAAGCAAAACAGATGCCGACAAAGCAGAAGCCCTTCTTTCCCAGGCAATGGAAGGTTTTCATAAAAAATTAGTAGTACTGGATGATGATCCTACAGGTGTGCAGACCGTTCATGATGTGTCTGTTTATACGGACTGGGAGGAAGAATCCATCCGCAAGGGCTTTGAGGAAAAAGAATCCATGTTTTTTATCCTCACCAATTCCCGCAGCTTTTCTGTGGAAGAGACCACAAAGGTACACCAGGATATTGCCGCACGTGTGGCAAAGGTGGCAGGGGAGCTGGGACAGGATTTCATGATTATTTCCCGTGGAGATTCCACTTTAAGAGGTCATTATCCGCTGGAAACACAGCTTCTGGCGGAAGGACTGGCTGACGGGAATACAGCCGGACCAGAGAAAACGGCAGCAGACAATGGAGTTTCTGCAGGGAGCACAGCTGTTGACGGTGAGATCATCTGCCCGTTTTTTCCAGAAGGCGGCCGCTACACAATGGACAATATCCATTATGTAAAAGAGCAGGACAACCTGGTTCCAGCCGGTATGACGGAATTTGCCAGGGACAAAACCTTCGGCTACAAATCCTCGGATCTTACGGAATACGTCGAGGAAAAAACAGAAGGAAAGTACCATAAAGAGGACTGTATCACCATTTCCCTGGACGAGCTGAATGCTCTGGATGTGCAGGAAATCAAGGAGAAGCTGATGTCCGCACAGAATATGGCGAAAATTATCGTCAATGCAGTATCTTATGCAGATTTGAAAGTTTTCTGCGCAGCACTGGTGCTTGCAATGAAAGAAGGAAAGCATTACATGGCAAGAACAGCAGCAGCTTTCACCAAAGTAATGGGAAGGATTTCTGACCAGCCTCTTCTTGGAAGAGAGCAGTTGGAGGGTGACACGAAGAACGGAGGAATCGTTCTGATCGGTTCCCATGTAAAGAAGACCACAGATCAGCTGAACTGTCTGAAAGAACTGGACGGACAGGCTGATTTTATGGAATTTCAGGTAAATACCGTGTTCGAAGAAAACGGTCTGGAGAAAGAGGTAGAGAGAACGGTGAAGGCAGCAGAGGAGAAAATCCTGTCTGGAAGAACCGTTGTAATTTATACAAGCAGACAGCTTCTTGCGCCGGAGAATATGACTCCGGAAGAGAAACTGCATATTTCTGTAAAAATTTCCAATGCAGTGACCAGTATTATCGGAAAGTTTTCTGTGAAGCCGAAATTCATCATTGCAAAAGGCGGAATCACTTCATCTGACGTAGGAACGAAAGCACTTCGGGTAAAGAAAGCCCGTGTTATGGGACAGGTGAAGAAAGGGATCCCGGTATGGATGACCGGCGAAGAAAGCAAATTCCCTGGAATGCCATACATTATTTTCCCGGGAAATGTGGGTGAAGTAAGTACGTTGAAGGAAATTGTAGAGGAATTGATCTGAAAAATAGCATGATTGCAGGTCTTCGTTTACGCGAGTGGCAAATTTCAATTACGTAAGAGTTTTAATGACATAACAAGTAAATTTTTAGTCTGTTTTGAACAGCTTACGGAGACTCTGTATGTTAGGAAGATGTCTATTAGAAAAAGGTTCGCTTAAATAGGAGGTTTACATAATGAGAAAAGTAATTATATCTCTGGCACCTGTACAGGCAGGAACCAGTGTGGATGCAGTAAAGCTTGCAGAGGATGTAGAGAAAAGCGTAAAACTTGGTGCTGCTATGTGTCACCTTCACTGCCGTAAACCAGACGGAAGCCTTACACCTGACATTTCTTATATGTCTGAGTGTTTTGATGAGATTCTGAAACGGACAGATGTGGTAGTTCAGGCGTCTACAGGCGGTGTTTCGGATATGAATATCCAGGAACGCTGCAATCCGCTTGATTATCCCAAGGTAGAGAGCGCATCTCTCAATGGCGGAAGTACAAACCTTGGCGAAGCAGTTTATATTAATTCTTTTGATGATATCCGCTACTGCGCAGACGCTGTTTATAAGAGAGGAATCCTTCCGGAAACAGAAGTTTTTGATATTGGAATGTTACATAATATGGCAGTGGTAAAATCTGAGCAGCCATTTGCGGATCCAATGCTGTTTAACCTGGTATTTGGTCACAAAGGCGGCATGCAGCCTACTCCGGAGATGCTGGCAGCTTTCCGTTCCTTTGTTCCATCTGATGCACTTTGGGGCGTTACACACTTTGGACGTGATAACTGGACATTCCTGGCCGCTGCAATTGCTATGGGAGCAACGGTAGTACGAGTTGGTTTTGAAGACAGCCACTATCTGGCAGAAGGTGTAGAGGCCGAGTACAACTGGCAGGTGGTTGAGAAACTGGTAAATCTGATCCGCGCTATGGGTCTGGAGCCAGCGACTCCGGATGAGGCAAGACAGATGTTGAATCTGAGAAAACGCTAAAATACGATTTAAAAATATAAAGTGTTGGATCGTAATTATTCAGTAGATGTTATTCTGCGAAGTGTGTGACCATGAAGGTACTGAACAGTTACGATATACCAAAGAAATATATGTCAGAAAGGATGGGTTAAAACAAATGTTGGCAATCAAGAAAATATATATGGATTATGAAACAGCCCCGGTTGGTGTTTCCCATATGCCCCAGTTTGCCTGGGAACTTGTAAGCGATAAGAAAAATGTAAAACAGAAATCCTACGAACTTCAGATTGCAAAAGACGCTGATTTTACAGATCTGATCTATAACAGCGGAAAAACAGAGTCTGAGGAATCTGCACATGTTTATGCAGAAGGTGCTTCTCTGGAGAGCGGCAAGCGCTATTTTGTCCGTGCAAAAGCCAGTGATGGTCAGGAAGAAACGGACTGGAGCGAAACCGCATCTTTTGTAACTGCCCTTGCAGGAAAAAATGGTGAGTGGGAGGAAGGCGCACCAGCATGGAAAGCTCCTTTTGTATCCGCCGAAACTGACGATTCCTATAAGAACGTTTCCAAAGGAACCTATGTAAGAGGAACCTTTGAAATCAAAAAAGATATAAAAGAAGCCTATGCCTTTACCACAGCCCTTGGCCTGTATCAGTTTTACCTGAATGGCAAAAAAGTTGGTGAGGACGAGATGACACCGGGCTGGACATCCTATAGAAGACATCTCCTCTATCAGACCTATGATGTAACGGAATATCTGCAGAAGGGCATTAACGGTGCCGGAGCAATGCTGGCTCCAGGCTGGTATAAAGGAGTTATGGGACTGACAAAGGCCCGCAACAACTATGGTGATCAGACGGCTTTTACTATGGAACTTCTGATTCGCTACACCGATGGAACAACAGAATCTGTTTATACGGATCCATCCTGGAAAGGCTGCGATTCACCGGTGGTATTTGCAGAAATCTATGATGGTGAGACTTATGATGCAGCCCTTGAGATTCCGGACTGGTCAAAGGCAGAAACCACAAAAGGCGACTGGAAGCCGGTTCAGCTTGTATTCTTTGATACACAGGTTATGCGCGCGCAGTACGCTGCAAAGGTTCGTGTAATGGATCGTATTCCTGCAAAACGTATTTTCAAAACACCGGCAGGAGATACGGTTATTGATTTTGCCCAGAATATGGCAGGACGAATTGAAGTAACTGCAGCAGGAAAACCGGGCGATGTGATCGAGCTTCACTGCTTCGAGGTTCTGGATAAAGATGGAAATGTATATCTGGACAATCTTCGTGCAGCCAAGGCAACGATGAAATATACTTTTGCAAGAGAAGAGACAGTTACCTGGCATCCGACCTTTACTTACATGGGATTTCAGTATGCGTTGATTGTTTCCTATCCAGGTGAGCCGAAAGCTGAGAATTTCACAGCCTGCACCCTTCACTCCAACATGGCTTCAAACGGAAGTCTGGAGTGTTCGAATCCGCTGCTGAACCAGCTGCATCACAATTTCCTGTGGGGACTGAAGAGTAATTTCCTTGATGTACCTACAGACTGCCCGCAGCGTGATGAGCGCCTGGGCTGGACTGGTGATGCGCAGATTTTCTGCCGTACAGCCACTTATCTGATGAATACCTATACGTTCTATAAGAAATGGCTCCATGATCTGGAGGTTGATCAGACACCAGAGGGCGGTGTACCACATGTTGTTCCGAATATTGAGGAAGGCCGTACAGATGGAAACTGGCTTCTCCGCCAGGGACCTCACTCTGCAGCAGCCTGGGCTGATGCGGCCATCATCAATCCATGGACCATGTATCTGATGTATGGGGATAAAGATATTCTGAAAAAACAGTACAACAGCATGAAGGGATGGATTGACTTCATGCGTGCCCATGCTGTTGATTATATCTGGAACTATAAGCTGCAGTTTGGCGATTGGGTAGCTCTTGATGCAGAAGAAGGCAGCTACTTTGGAGCCACACCAAATGATCTGACCTGTACTGCCTATTATGCATACTCTACCGGACTTTTTGTCCAGATGGCGAAAGCCCTTGGAAAAGAGGATGTGGCAGCAGAGTATGAGGAGCTTTATCATAAGATCGTAAAGAAATTCCAGGAGACCTTCTTCGACGCAGAAGGAAATATGACAGCACAGACACAGACCGCACATATTGTGGCACTGTATTTCCAGCTGACTCCTGAGAAATATATCACAAAAACGGTAGAAGGTCTGAAACGCCTTCTGGACAAAGAAAACGGTCATCTGGTTACCGGATTTGTGGGAACTCCGTATTTCTGCCATGCACTAAGTCAGAACCACGCTCTGAAGGAAGCCTATGACCTGCTTCTGAAGGAAGACTTCCCATCCTGGCTGTATCAGGTGAAAAAAGGTGCCACCACGATCTGGGAGCACTGGGATGGAATGAAGGATGACGGAAGCATGTGGAGTGCAGACATGAACTCCTTTAACCATTATGCATATGGTGCCATCGGCGAATGGATGTACCGTGCAATGGCCGGAATTGAGGCAGATCCGGAATATCCGGGCTTTAAACATGCGATACTCTATCCACGCATTGGCGGAAATCTGAAGTACACTGCAGGAAAATATCATAGCATTTATGGTGATGTTGGTGTAAAATGGGAAGTCCAGGGAAAACAGATTACTTTAACTGTTCAGATTCCGGTAAATACAACAGCAGAGATCCGTCTGGATCAGGCGAAAGCGGTTCTGGAAAGCGATGGACTGACATTTATCAGGGAAGCAGACTATATGGCTGCTGAAGCAGGAAGCGGTACATACCAGATCGTATTTGAACAGTAATCATAATGCAGAATGCGAAAGGGTGATGAGAATATGGAAAAGAAAAAGGAACCTTCAGGAATACAGAAAGCGTGGAGACGGCTGAGTATTCAGAATCAGATTTTTTTATCCATGTTTCTTATCACCCTTTTGGGTGTGGGCGTTTTGATGAATATTGTATACAAAACCTCTATTGATGCGATTGAACAGAATTACAGGGCATCTTATCAGTCTACACTGAAGAATTCCAGCCGCGTTATGGATATGAATCTGAAGAACATTGTAGACGTAGGGCGAAGCTTTCTGAATGATGAAGCTCTTCAGCAGATTTTGGAAAAAGGCAATGAATACGGAGGCAGCAAGTTTACGTCCACAGACCGTGTGAAGCTTCGTGTGATTGCAAATGAAATGGCAAGTCAGCAGGTGTGGGTGAATTATATAGTATTTACGGATCTTTATGGTCATGTGTATCAGCTGAATAATGTGAACCAGGGTACTTATGATTTCTATAATTATTATAGTGATAAGGATATTCTGGAAGAAAGCTGGGTGAAACAGGCAAAGGCTGCGCAGGGAAAGGAAATTTTTTTCCGTGACAGTATTTTAAAAGCAGGAACAAAGAAAGGATTTTCTTATGCGAAATATATGATCAATCCCTCTGATGGACAGGGAATGGGCTATATGGTGGTGGGACTGAGCCAGAAGCTGTTGGGAAAATCCTTTGTTATGGGCAATGAAAGCTTTGATTCCAGTAACTTTATGGTTGTAGATGAGGATGATCAGCTGGTTTATTTTGTGGGAAATGAGGAAAGGGAGAATGCAATTATGCAATCCTATTCTAATCCGGGAGAGAACCATCTGTATCTGTTTTCTTCTGTCACCAATTCTACTACAGGCTGGCATATTGTAAACGTAGTGGAGAAAAATGAGATCAGTGAAGAGAGCAAAAATATCCGGCTGACCTCGTTTCTGGTAGCCGGCTGTGTTCTTGTAGTGGGTTTTCTCATGGCACGAATCATTTCCAGAACCATCAGCCATCCTCTGAAGCAGCTGGAAAATACCATTGCACAGGTTGGGGAAGGAGAGCGTCACATTACAGAAGAGTTTGACTACAGTGAAGTTGGCCGGATCGGACGGAAATTCAAGGAAATGGTCAATACGAACCTGGAGCTTTCCGAGCATCTTATGGCGGTGAAGCTGAATGAACGGGAAGCAGAGCTGCTTTTGCTTCAGTCCCAGATCAATCCCCATTTTCTTTATAATACACTGGATTCTCTGTACTTTGTTGCAATCATGCATGGGGATGACCAGATGGCAGAAATGGTAGAAGCACTTTCTGATAACTTTAAGCTGGCGCTGAATAATGGAAGCAAATATATTAAAGTTGCGGATTCTGTGAAATGGATGCAGGGCTATATGAAGCTTCAGAATATGCGCTACAATAATCGTTTTGAACTGTTCGTGGATATCAGAAGGGAAATTCTTCAGCGTGAAACGATTACCTTTATTTTTCAGCCATTTATTGAAAATGCCATGTATCACGGTCTGGAGCCGAAGATTGGAAAAGGAAAGATTTCCCTTCGCGGCTGGCAGGAGCAGAATAATATGATTTTCACTATTGAAGATGATGGTGTGGGAATTGACGATATGTCCAGACTGGAGAACGGTTATGGAGTGCGCAATGTAATAGAGCGTATAAAGTTGAATTACGGGGAAAAATACGGCGTAACATTTGAAAGCAGTCCAGGCAATGGAACGAAGGTAACGATTGTGGTTCCGGTAAGATAAGGGATAGGGAAATGCAGATACAAGGAGGATTTTCATGTATCGCTTAGTGGTAATTGATGATGAATATATAGTTGTGCAGGGAATTAAGGCTTTAATTTCCCGCCTGAAGCTGGATTATGAGGTAGTAGGGGCTGCTTATGACGGAATCCAGGGACTGGAAGTGATCCGAAGTGAGAAACCGGATGTAGTAATTACGGATATCCGAATTCCGGGGCTGGATGGTCTGTCTGTGATCGAGGCGGCGAAGGAAGAATGTCCGGATACATATTTTATTGTGATCAGTGGCTATTCTGAATTTGTGTATGCGCAGAGGGCGCTTACTCTTGGCTTAAAAGATTATATTGATAAGCCGGTTACAGCAGATAAACTGAAAAATGCCCTTACCAGAATTGAAGATGAATGGGCGAAGACTCGTCATGAGGATAATCGTAAGGCGCAGGCTAATCGCGAGAAATTTCAGGAATTGGAAAGAACTTTTGAGAGCAGTGTAAAATGTATTACAGACTGTGATGCTGCAGCATTTCGGGAAGAATGCCGGCAGGCAATCAGATGCCTGCAGGAACTTTACCCGGAGTTGCAGGATTTTCGCAGGGAATTTTACAAGCATCTCTGTGTGCTCAGCGATGTACTGATCGAAAGTCAGAAGCAGGTGGAACGAGGGTCCCTTGTCTCTTTTCAGGAGATGGCAAAATGTCAGAGCATAGAAGCAGTACAGGCCTATGGGGAAAGTGTTCTGTCTGATATCAGCAAGCATCTGACCGCAGACCAGACCGGAAGCAAACACAGAGTTATCCTGGAGCTTCTTACTTATCTGGATGAGCATTATGATCAGGATATCGGACTTAGTGAGCTTGCAGACAGAGCCGGAATGAGCACGGCTTACTTAAGTGTTCTTTTTAAAACAGAGGTTGGCACATCTTATGTGAAATATCTGACGGACCTTCGCATAAAAAAGGCGAAGAAGCTGCTGCAGGATGGATATAAGGTTAATGAAGTCAGTGAAATGGTGGGATATAATAATTACAGATATTTCTGTGATATTTTTAAAAAACACGAGGGCATGACTCCCAATGAGTATAAGGGAAACGTGTGGAAAGCAGAATGATAAAAACAGGATTTGCAAAAATACACATATTCAAATTGCTGAATATGTGCATTTTGTATATTTAGCACAATTGAATGCCTGGACAAGTGAAACTTTTTATAAAAAACAGTCTAAAAAAACTGTACATTACCAAAAAAATTAGGCACTGGTAAAAAAACAGAACAATGGTATTATATAACCATAAGATATTTCCCGGGGATACAAAGAAACAAATTAAACGTGACCGAAAAGTAAATGGCAATCAAGAGTAAATTATAACAAAGTTCAATAATTTTGAAAATTCTGGAGGAATTTATAATGAAAAAGAGGGCATTAGCTATTTTAATGGCAGCATTAACAGCAAGCACAATGTTTGCAGTTCCTACATTTGCAGCAGATTACTCAGGAGAGGATCCGCAGCTTGAGAAAAACATCAAAATCCTTACCATCTGGGCAGAAGATAATGACAATGGTATGCTGTTAAACAAAATCTGCGAAGACTATCAGAAAAATGTAAACCCGAATTTCACATGGGAATATGAGATGGTTGCTTCTGACAACCTTCAGCAGAAAATTGCTACACTTGCAGCATCCAATGATCTTCCGGATCTGTTCGCTTACGAAGCAGGTGCTCCGCTCAGCGTTCTCATCGATTCCGGAAAGGTTAAAAATATTACAGAAGCTGTTGACGAGATCGGAACAGCAGATTATTTAAACAGCGGTGCTGTTGAGCTTCTGAAAGGATTATCCGGAACAGATGATCTTTATGATCTTCCTCTTGGACTGAACGTAGAAGGCTTCTGGTACAACAAAGCCCTGTTCGAGCAGGCAGGATGCGAAGTTCCTACTACATGGGATGAGTTTGAAGAGGTTCTTCAGAAACTTTCCGATGCAGGTATCCAGCCTCTTACAACCGGCGGATCTGACAAATGGGGTGCAACCCGTCTGATCAATGCATACGCAGTAAGAACCGCAGGAAACGACATTATGACAAAAGCAGCTGACGGCGAAGTTCCTTATACAGATGAGAAACTTGTTGCAGCAGCTGATAAGATTGCAGAGTGGGCAGAGAAAGGATACTTCGGAGAAGGTATCACAACAGTTGATATGAACACAGCTGGTTCCATGCTGATGAGTGGAAAAGCAGCCATCTTCTACAATGGTTCCTGGTTTACACAGAACCTGACTGATGATTCCCAGAACCCGGCAGGCGAGGACGGAATCGGATTCTTCAACATTCCGGTTGCAGATGAGTCCATCAGCTCCGCTACTTCTTACTCTATGAACTGTGGTAACATTCTTGCACTTGACAATGACAAATATGATGAGGCTACTGGCTGGTTCTTGAAATACTTCATGGAGAACATCGGAAACGTAGCTATGGAAGATCAGGGAACTGTTAAAGGCTACACATATGATGTTGCAGCAGATGATATGGATAACTACACCAAGCTTGTTCTTGACGAGATTGACAAATCCACAGAAGGATTTGCATGGTGGGAAGCAAAAATGCCTAGCGAAATCTCCAAGACAGCTCAGGAAAATGTACAGCCTCTGTTAAACGGCGAAATGACTGGCGAAGAATATATGCAGTCCATCCAGGATGTATATGACATGCAGTAAGTAACAGCTTTGGCAATATAAGCTTTGAACTTCAAATGGGAGTGTTTGCCAGCAGACACTCCCGTTTTTGTTGAAAAAATTCGAAATTTTAATGGTTTTTGACACAGAAAGGAAGGAATTTTATGAACAAGGTATTAGGTAATAAGAAAGCGATATCCCTTTTCGTAGTTCCGGCACTGATTATTTACACCATTATTGTAATGGTACCGGTTATCTGGTCGTTGTATTATTCATTCTTCAGCGGCAGCCCGGGACTTCAGTGGGAATTTGCCGGATTTGACAATTATGCAAGACTTTTCAGAGACAAGAATTTCTTAAATGCATTGACAGTAAACTGTAAATATGTATTGGTAGTAACCGTTGGCCAGGTTGGAATGGGACTTTTACTTTCCCTGATGTTTAAATTCTGGCTGAGAAGATGCAAAACCATCGTAAGAACTCTGGTTTTCTTCCCGGTAGTACTTCCTACTGTTGCAGTAGGTCAGCTGTTTGCAAAGATCTATGAGATTCAGCCAAATTATGGTCTGTTAAACTCATTGCTTGACTCTCTTGGTTTTACGAACCTTGTTCAGCCATGGATCGGCCAGTCCAGCACAGCTCTCTGGGCATTGTGCGTAATGGATATCTGGGTAGCCATGGGATTCTATTCCGTAATTTTCTATGGAGCACTCCTTGATATCTCTGATGATATCCTGGAAGCAGCCAGAATCGACGGCTGCGGTGGATGGCAGTTATTTAAAAACATTCTTCTTCCGCTTCTTCGTCCGATGGTAATTACCAGCCTCGTATTCAGCTTCTCCGGAACTGTAAAAATGTTCGAGTCTGCTATGGCTCTTACAAAGGGCGGACCTGGAAGTGCAACAAAATCACTGTCCATGTATATGTATGACGTTGCATTTACTTATAATAAGGTTGGTTACGCCAGTGTTATCGCAATCGTGATCTTCCTGATCTGTGTAGTTGGATCTCTTGTTATCAACAGATTTGATGTGAAAGACTGAAAGGAGGAAATATTATGAAAAAAGTAAAAGCAGCTTTTCGAGGAATTGTAATTTTCCTTCTTTGCGTAATTGAGATCTATCCGTTATTCTGGATGCTTACTGCATCCTTCAAGAAACAGGCTGAGTGGAGTGAGAAGCCAGCTTATGCGTTAAATGATGGCTTTTATTTCCAGAACTATTCTGATGCATGGACAAGGGGACATATGTCCACCTTCTTTAAGAACAGTTTGATCACTACATTAGTAGCACTTGTATTTATTGTATTTTTCTCAGTAACTGTAGGATTTGCTGTAACAAAGATGAAATGGAAATTCAGAAATGCAGTTGCACAGTATTTCCGTTTCGGTATCATGATTCCGGTAGCAATTGCTTTGATCCCGCTGTTCCAGATTTACAGCAGATCAAACCTGTTAAATACCAGAACATGTCTGATCATTACGTACATAGCATTTGGTCTGTCGCTGTCCATTTATCTGGTTCAGGGATATCTTCGTTCCTTCCCGGATGATATTATGGAGGCAGCCGTTATTGATGGCTGTGGTATTTACAGACTGATGTGGCATATTGTAACACCACTTATGAAGAACTCTATTGTAACCGTACTGGTTCTTCAGTTCTTCTTTAAATGGAACGACCTTCTGTTTTCCATGACATTCATTAGTGATTCTGCGCTGAAGACTGTTCAGACAGGACTTCTGTACTTCTCTGATGAGTTTGGATCCAAGAACTGGGGTGCAATTTTCGCTTCTGTATCCATGAGTGTATTCCCACTTCTGATTCTGTACATGGCACTGAATAAGAAACTGATGGAAGGTATGACAGCCGGAGCTGTAAAAGGTTGATTTTATGGAAGATAAAAGGACAGAGCAGTATAGACAGGAATTAAAAGAATTTGTAATGTCTCATACGGAGGATGTGCTTAAGAATCCGCGAAGCTTTATCCGTTACCCGTTTATTGATCCGGGCTCTGTTTACGATGGAAATGTATGGGACTGGGATACCTACTGGTCCGTATATGGCTTTCTGAATCTGGCGGATTCCTACCAGGATCCGTCTGTGAAGCCAAGAATTATAGAGCACGCACAGGGAAATATCCGCAATTTCTTCGACCATCAGCTGGAAGATGGATATATTCCCATGATGATCGAGGTTGCAGACTGGCCGGAGCCTTATCTGAATATGAGGCATAAGGAAGGCAAAATTATGAATATGCATAAGCCTTTCCTTTGCAGCCAGATGTGCCTGATCAGTGATTATACCGGTGATTATGCCTGGACAAAAGAATTTCTTCTTGGCGTGGCGAAGTATTTTGACTGTTATGATCACTATTATTTTCATGGAAACAGCGGACTGTATGTATGGCAGGATGATATTATGATCGGTATGGACAATGATCCGGCTACCTTTGGCCGTCCACCATTTTCCACTGCGAACATTTACCTTAACAGCTTCATGTGCGTAGAGCTGGAAGCTGGTGCCAAATTATATAGACAGTTCGGCAAAGAGGAAGAGGCGAAGAAGCTTCTTGAGAAACGTCAGGCATTGATTGAGGCAATCCAGCAGGAATGCTGGGACAAACGTGACCGTTTCTTCTATTCTGTTGATGTGGATATTAAGACAAGGAAATACGACTGGTTCCACCAGGGACTGGGAGTCTTCTGGAAGACATTGCCCATTAAAGTACGTGTATGGTCTGGCTTTATTCCCATGTATGCAGGAATTGCCACAAAAGAGCAGGCGGCAGATATGGTGAAACATATTTTTGATCCCGATACCTTTGGTTCTGACTTTGGTCTGACTACGCTTTCAAAGGATGAAAAAATGTTTGACCTGTCTGTTACCAATAACCCGTCCAACTGGCTTGGCCCGATCTGGCTGGTTGCAAACTATGTGGTATTCCGCGGACTTTTGAACTACGGATACCGCATGGAGGCGGAAATTATGTATAAGCGCACCATGCGCCTTCTGGGAGAGGACCTGGAGAAAACAGGATGTCTTCATGAGTATTACAATCCATTTAATGGAGAACCGGTTATGAATGGTGGCTTTATTAACTGGAATATACTGGCATTGAATATGGCAGATGAGCTGAAAGGAAAGAAACCAATGTGTCTGCCAGAATTGCTGGAAAAACAGGCAGAAAAGCAATCGTTATAATAAGATTTTTCTGCTGTGAGGTAAGTAAATACAGGAAAAGGATTGCAGAATACGTGAAATTTTGCAGTCCTTTTTTGTTTGACCGGTAAAAAACATCTTTCTGAAACAAAGTGTGTACAAAAAAATTTAAATAGCTTATACTTAGAATGTGTTTTAAGTTTATTTTGTAAAATGAAACAGATAAAGGAGCAAAAACATGATTCAGAACCCGATTCTTCCGGGATTTTGCCCGGATCCAAGTATTATACGTGTTGGAGAAGATTATTATATTGCAAATTCAAGCTTTGAATGGTGGCCTGGTGTGAAAATCTATCATTCTAAAGATCTGAAGCATTATGAACAACTGCCATCGCCGCTGAACAGAATGAGCCAGCTTAATATGGTTGGTGAGGATGATTCCTGTGGCGTATGGGCACCGGATATTTCCTGGGACGGGGAATACTTCTGGCTGATTTATACGGACGTGAAAACTCGTACCGGAGGACTTTTTAATACCCATAATTATCTTGTAAAATCAAAGGACATCCGTGGCGGCTGGTCTGAGCCGGTTTATCTGAACAGCTCAGGTTTTGACCCATCTGTATTTCATGATACAGATGGCAAAATGTATATTGTGAATATGATCAACAATTTCAAGGGAATTCTGGTGCAGGAGTATGACCCTGAGAAGGAATGTCTGGTGGGAGAGGCGAAAAATGTTTTCCCGGGAACCGGACGCGGCTATACAGAAGGTCCACATATTTACCATATTGGAGAATATTATTATCTGCTGATGGCAGAAGGCGGAACCGGATATGAGCATATGGTAACTATGGCGAGATCCCGTTCCATCTGGGGACCATACGAGGAAGATCCAGGCAATCCGGTACTTACCTCTGATGTGGATAATCCAGAGAAACTGCAGAAATGCGGACATGCAGATCTTGTATGCACTCAAAACGGGGAGTGGTACATGGTACATCTTTGTGCAAGACCGCCGAAGGGGAGCAGACAGTGCGTGCTTGGTCGTGAGACTGCAATTCAGGAAATGGTATGGAACAAAGAGGGCTGGCTAAGACTGGCCTGCGGTGGACGATTTGGACAGTGGGAGACAGAGGAGCCGACAGGAATTCAGGAGTATCTTTTTCCAGAGGAAGAGGGGAAGGATTATGGAAAAGAAGACTTTGATTTAGAAATTGTAGACAGTGCTGGAAATAATGAAACTGCAAAGAATGCGGACATTGCTGAAATTCCTTCGAAAACAAAAGAGTATCTGAATGAGAAGAATGCTGTGGACGAAGAATGTGATAAAAAGTTAAGTATGCCAGTGAAGAAGACCTCTGCGCTTTTAGATGTGCGCTATACTTCCCTGCGCCAGCCCTATGACAGCTACACCAGCCTGACAGAACGTCCTGGCTATCTCCGCCTCTACGGTCAGGAATCCCTGAATTCCTGCTATAACGTAAGTCTGGTGGCGCGGCGGCAGCAGGACCGCTATGTTCAGGTGGAAACCTGTGTAGAGTTTGCCCCGACCTGCAGAGAGCAGATGGCAGGACTTGCCTATATGTATGATACTGGCAATTTCTACCTTTTGGTAAAGACCAGAGAGGAAGAGTTTGGCTCCCAGACACTCGATTTGAAAAAGCCTGCAAAGCTGCGCCTGATAAAGAGCGATCACTTTGATGTAGAAGATGTGATTCCGGCAATCTCCATCCCGGAGGAAGGCCCCGTATACCTGCGCGTGACCACCACCCAGGAAGGACTTTACGCAAAATTCTTCTACTCCCTGGATGGAAAAGACTATCAGGAACTGGCTGAAGTCCCCACCAACATTCTCACCGACGAGCAAAGCGATGGATTCACCGGTGCTCACTTCGGAATGTACTGTCACGATATGACAGGGGTGAGACGGTATGCGGATTTTGATTATTTTGAGATTTTCAAAGCGCGTAAAGAACAATAAAAAAGGCATTTAGAGACTTTTTCAAACACGCATTGGACAGATAAAAAATTCATACATTTTCTTAATAAAGTAACATTGCAAACCCCATGTTTTCTGACGTATTATGATAGTAGAAAGCATGGGGGATTTTTATTTATACGGGCAGTAAATCAAAGTCTGCATTCTCATAAGATGTCAGATGCGGCAGTGATATCGAGACAAACCCGCAGCGCGTATTTGGAGTTTTGAAAGAGAAATATATAAAATATAAGAAATCTAAAATGGAGAAGGAGACAAGAATAATGAAATTAAATTATGCAAAAACAATAGAAAAATGGGGCATTTTTGAAGTGACCATAAGCGGTCCCAAGGAGGGAAATCCATTTTGTGATCAGTGGATCAAAGGCACTTTTTGCTGTAAAAATGAGAAGAAAACGGTAGATGGTTTTTATGATGGAGATGGTGCTTATAAAGTAAGATTTATGCCGTCTTTTACAGACGAGTATACTTTTGAAATTGAGGCTTCCTTTGATATTAACGCAGGGGAAGAAGTGCCGGATGAAGAAGCGCCTGAACATAAGTTTGGAATTGCTGATGGTGGGAAGGAAGCAGAAAAATGTGCTGTCAGAAATATGCTGACTGGTAGTTTTACTGTAACTTCTCCTTCAGCAGACAACCATGGTCCGGTTCGTGTTGCGGGTACTTATTATCTTTCCTATGAGGATGGAACACCCTATCACTGCATCGGAACTACCTGCTATGTATGGAATCTGCAGAATGAAGAATTACAGAAACAGACACTGAAAACTCTGGAAGAAAATGCGTTTAATAAGATTCGTTTCTGTATTTTCCCCAAGCACTATGACTACAATCTTCATGAGCCGATTACCTATCCTTATGAGGGAACACCCTGCGATAGCTCGGTATTAAATGAGAATAATTTCGCGGAATATAATGGCTGTGCTCCAGGCAATGACTGGGACTTTACCAGATTCAATCCAGCCCATTTCCAGCATATTGAAAAGTGTATTCAGGCACTTATGAATCTGGGAATCGAGGCAGATCTGATTGTTATGCATCCGTATGACAGATGGGGATTCTCCATGATGAAAGCAGAGGATGATGACCGCTACTGGAAGTATGTGCTGGCACGTTTTTCCGCATATCGAAATGTATGGTGGTCCCTGGCTAATGAATATGATCTGATGCATGAGAAAACGCTTTCTGACTGGGAAAGATATGCTGGCATTATCTGTGAGAAGGATCCTTATCATCATCTCAGATCCATTCATAACTGCAAAGCGTATTATGATTACAACCTGCCCTGGATCACCCATTGCAGCGTCCAGAGAACTGAGACATACCGCTCCTCCGAGCTGGTAAATGAGTGGCGCGAGAAATATCATAAGCCTGTAATTCTGGATGAAATCTGCTATGAGGGTAACATTCAGTTTGGCTGGGGAAATATCAGCGGTGAGGAAATGACAAGAAGATTCTGGGAGGCATTCTGCCGCGGAGGATATCCGGGACACGGTGAAACATATCTCAGTCCGGATCGTATTCTCTGGTGGTCTCATGGCGGCGTTCTTCACGGAACCTCACCGGAGCGTATAAGATTTCTTGCAAAAATCATGGAAGAAACACCGGGACTTGGTGTGGAACCTATGCCCTGCAAATGGGATGAGGTTGCCTGCCGTGCTGCCGGTTTCCCGGCAAGGAAAGATTATTTTATTTACTATTATTCCTTTATGCGGCCGGGCTTCCGAGACTTCTATTTTGATGATACTACAGAGTATCAGGTGGAAATAATCGATACCTGGGAAATGACTATTACCGATGGTGGAGTTCATAAAGGAAAGTTCCGAGTAAAGCTGCCGGGGAAAGAGTATATGGCGGTGAGATTGCGAGTAGCGAAGTAATAACCATATTCATACAAAAAGCTCAGTTGTGTATGCAGCTGGGCTTTTTGAGCATAAATATCTTGAATCGTTTTTCAGAATTTGTTATGATTCATAGCAGAATTTAAATGAAATAAACAGAATTATTTTAACGCAAGGGAGGAGATTTTTTGGAAGAAACAAACATCAGTCAGGAGCAAAATCCCCTGGGAGCAGCTCCAGTGGGAGGACTGATATTGAAATTTGCAATTCCGGCAATTATCAGTATGCTGGTCAGTGCAATGTACAATATTGTGGATCAGATTTTCATCGGCCAGGGCGTTGGGATGCTGGGAAATGCTGCTACTAATGTTGCATTTCCTGTAACAACTATTGCAACGGCATTGGCACTGCTTCTGGGAATTGGAGGCGCCTCCAATTATAACCTGGAAATGGGTGCCGGAAGAGAGCAGAGGGCAAGTTCCATAGCAGGAACTGCGCTTTCCACACTGGTGATTACAGGTGCAGTTCTTGCATTGGTAGTGCTTCTGTTTTTACGTCCGCTGCTAGGTCTATTTGGAGCAACAACAGATGTTATGCCTTATGCTGTAGACTACCTTGGAATAACTGCAGTAGGACTTCCGTTCTATGTTTTGTCCATTGGAGGAAATCATATTGTCCGTGCAGACAGAAGCCCAACATATTCTATGACCTGTGTTCTTACAGGTGCGGTTATCAACACAATTCTGGATCCTCTTTTCATTTTTGGATTCGGATGGGGAATCAAGGGGGCTGCCTGGGCAACTGTGATCGGGCAGGTGGTTTCCGGTATTCTTGTGATTATATATTTTGGAAAATTTCGTAAAATGTATCTGGAGATAAGCATGTTAAAGCCATCTTCAGAGTGCCTGAAAGCCATTATTTCTCTCGGAATGGCATCCTGTATCAATCAGATTGCCATGGCAATTGTACAGATTGTGATGAATAATATTTTACGTTATTATGGCGGATTATCTGTTTATGGAAGTGATATCCCCATTGCCTGTGTAGGCGTTATTTCAAAAGTAAACCAGGTGTTTATAGCGATTTGTATTGGAATTTCACAGGGTTGTCAGCCAATTTGGGGCTTTAATTATGGGGCGAAAAAATATGACAGGGTAAGGCTTGCATACCGCTATTCTGTGACTGCATGTACTGCGATTGCAACCGTATTTTTCCTTTGTTTCCAGTTATTTCCCCACCAGATTGTAAGCATTTTCGGAACCGGAAATGACCTTTATTTCCAGTTCGCAGAACGTTATCTGAAGATATTTATGTTTATGACTTTTGCAAATGGAATTCAGCCAATGTCCTCAGGATTTTTTACATCTATCGGAAAAGCAAAGCTTGGAATCGTCATGTCCCTAACCAGACAGGTGCTGTTTCTTTTGCCTCTGATTATTATTTTTTCATTGATAATGGGAATTGACGGAGTTATGTATGCAGGACCGATCGCAGATGCAGCTGCATTTGCACTGGCAATATTGTTCGCAAGAAGAGAGCTTGGAGCTATGAAGGAATAAAGGTGTTTTACAATGAAAGTCCCGGATAGCAGCCATGAATGGGCCATGTTTGCATGAGCAAATTCATGGCTCATCTATGGCTGTCGTCCTGGTTGGAGCGTGTTTAAAAAATCATTTCCGTAAGCTGCACGCTCCACTTTTGGGGATATTTTACCCGATTAATTGCTCAAATTTTGCCATTTCCATGGGCTTATAATAATAATAGCCCTGTAGTTCATCGCATCCCTCAACTACCAGGAAGTCTACCATTTCTTTGGTTTCTACCCCTTCACATACAATAAACTTATTAGTCCTTTTCAGCAGATGAAAAATCTCCTGCAGCACGATTTTTCCATTCTCTGTGAGCCTATCTGAAAGGAATTTCTTGTCGATTTTTACCTCGTCAAACAGGATATCCTTTAATGTATTTAAGGAAGAATATCCAGAGCCGAAATCATCCATAGAGATTCGAATGTTTTTTTCATGGAAGAAGCGGATCATGTGATTAACCGCTTCAATATTATGAATATAAGTAGATTCCGTAATCTCAAAAACTAAATATTGAGAGGGAATTTCATATTTCTGGATTAAATGTGAAAGCTTTTCTGTGAATGTGTGTATTTTTCGAAAATGAACCGGAGATACATTTAGGGAAAGAGACAACAGTTTAAGTCCTTTTTCTCGTCTGTCTGCCAGCCACTGGAATGCTGTTTCATAAACATAATAATCCAGAGCTTCAATCTCCCCGGTTTCTTCCAAAATGGGAAGAAAACTGTCTGGAAACCACAGGTCTCCATTCGCTCTCTGCCAGCGGACAAGTACTTCTGCACTGGTAATTTTCTGCTCCCTTCCGCTGATTTTGGGCTGGAAATAAATCTGAAATTCTTTTTTTTCAAGAGCTTCTTTAAAAGAGTGAATGGTGTCTGCACGTTTCTGCTCAGCAAGGGCAATTTCTTTTGTATATTCGCACACACCGCAAAGCTTATCCTTCGCCTTTATGCGTACAATGTTGGAGTGAGAAATAATTTCTTCGCCTGGAATTTTCGTGTTTTCCAGATAATAAATACCAGTGTTCAGGGAAAGATAATTTACAGGATAAGCAGCCAGAACTTCTTTTGTAGTCTGCTTGTTAGACTCAATAATTCGGTTTTTAACAGCTGTATGCTCCGCTCCGGTAATGTCAATAACAGCTACAAAGATATCTGAATGATACCTGTTTACAAACAAGGTTTGTGGAAAAAGTTCCATCTTTTTCAGAATAAAATTCAGAATACCAGTCCCGGTTTCATACCCCCAATAGTCATTAATAAGGTGAAAATTGCTTACATCTGTCATTAGAAAAGCATACTTTTTTTCACCGTTGCTATTATTTAAAATAGTAAAAAGTTTCTCTTTCAAAGACTCTGTAGAGATACTTTCTGTCAGTCGATTCCGGCAAAACTCCTGTGGCTTTTTTGCCATTTGTTCCTTTTTATAACGCTTGTCCTGATACATTTTCTGATCGGCAATCTGTAGAAGATCCATGATCAGGTAGTAGTGATTTTTGCAGCTGATATCGTATCCGACTGCATAGCTGATAGGATGGTCAGCTGTTTGATTATACACATCCAGCATGGATTGGAGCTGAATATTCATCTGCTCCAGCTGAGACCAGGTGGCGTGATTTTGCACGATCACGAACTCATCGCCTCCGAATCTGGCGAGAAAACTATCCTCAGTGAGTATCCGTGTCAGGTAAGAAGCAAAGGTCTGAATAAACACATCCCCCTGTTCGTGACCATATGTATCGTTGATCTTTTTCAGATTGTTCAGATCGAACATCATGACACCCACATTCAAGGTATCGTCTGCATTCTGAAGCTGCTGCAGCTTCTTTTCCAATGATTTTTTATCGTGGACGCCTGCTACGTCAAAGCCGGAACTTCGGATCATATTTCTGAGATAATCTCCTAAAGTAAGGGAAACTGCACATCCCACAAGGGATAAAATAATCAGAAATGCAAAGGTTTTCTGACTTATTCCGCGTCTGTGACGGGTAATTAATGCAGTCAAAAATACAATATAAAATGCTGTCTGCAGGTAGCAGAGTTTCATAATTGTTTTGTTTTTTTCCATACATTTCTCCAGTATATAGTGCCTGATATTTCACTTGTAACTATTTGGAAGACAGCATTTTGCGGAGGGCGTAACTGTGAAGATACTGAACAGTTACTCTCTGTTTTTTAATTAGCCTGCGCATACAATAATTTTCTTGGCAAGCTCCTTATCCAGGCCAATTTTGCTGCCCTTTACCATAACCACATAATACCCGTGTAATTCTGATAAAATCGTAACCTGCGTTCCTGGGACAAAGCCTAGGGATTCCAGATAATGCCGCTGTTTTTCCAGTCCGCACACCTTATTAATGATATAAAAATGGTTAAACTCAGTTAAACTTAAAGGCATTGTGACGACCTCCTTTAAATAACGTTAGCAAAGACTAACATAGTATAACACGCATTTCATACAGATGGTATAGAAAATACATTTTTGAGAAATTTTTTCAGTTGATATCTACAGAAAAAGGAGTGAGTAATACCGGAAATAAGTATTTTCAGAAGTAAGGAAAATCAGACGTTTATTTTACGTGAGTCATCAATCATTGGTTCTGTTCTGATTTTTGCGGGACTGGTTGTCTCACTGAAGAAGACGAAGGAGAAGATGCAGGCTGAGGGAGCACCACAGGCAAGGAACTGCTGACTTCCATATATGGCAATGTCACCGGCAGGCGACATTGCCGTTTAGTGAACAGAGCGTACAAAAAAGACTGATATAAACAATACTGGTACTTCAGGAGGTTGTTGCTGGAGTCTGGTATGTTATTATATCAGTCTTTTTTACAAATACAGTCAATTAACCGCTCTGGTCAAATCTGTGGCAGATATTAATGGCAGGAATGGCTTCCACAGCCATGATCGCCGCAGCTGTGTCCTTCTCCATGATGGTCGTGATGATTACAATGCACATCAGGATCATAGCCAAGATTTCCTGCAAGCAGTGCGTTTACAGCTTCGTCTGCATTTCCTGAAACTCCGCCGAAAAGACGGATTCCAGCCTGAGCAAGTGCATTCTGGGCGCCGCCGCCAATACCGCCGCAGATCAGGGTATCTACGCCATGTGCGACCAGGAATCCAGCCAGTGCGCCGTGACCGCTTCCATTGGTATCGACTACTTCGGCACTTACAACCTTGTCATCTGCAATGTCATAGATCTTGAATGCTTCTGTGTGTCCAAAGTGCTGAAAAATTTCTCCATTTTCATAAGTAACTGCAATCTTCATAATGATATCTCCTTCATTTTGTAAATTTGATTTAGGAAGTGAACTATTAGATCGGTCAGCGGCTGGCAGTTCCTGTGAAAGGTCTAAGCTGGTAAGCAGAGTCTGTTTAGATTCCTTTCGGCAGCAGCATTTCCCGCAGCGCGTATGCTCCCGTCCTTCGCAGAGCCGGTAATTTCCCCCGGCTATGACAAGGCGCTGTCCAAGGACGATACACCGGGCAATTTTTTCCCGGGCAGTTTCATAAATTTCTGTGACAGTTGTCCGGGAAATGTCCATCTGGGCAGCACATTGTTCATGAGTTTTCTTCTCCAGATCTACAAGACGGATGACTTCATATTCATCCAGAGTCAGAGTGACAGAGTCCGACTCTCTGGGATATTCTTCCGGGGAAAAAGTTTCATATTGTGGTGCCTGGCAGATTCTGCGGCATCTGGGCGGTCTGGGCATATATGTCACCTCCTTGTTTTCGACATATGTCGATTATAAACCAGAAGAAGAGAAAATTCAATACTAGTTGACAATTTTTTTTATTTGGAGTACAGTCCAAGAAGAGATAAAATCGTTACTGCTCAAAAGCAATTTTTTTCTGGAATTTCGGGCACAATTGGAGCAGTAATGTAAAATTAACAGAAGAGGTACGAATATGCTGAAAGTAAAGAACCTGACTTTTGAAGTGAATGAAGAAGGGAAAAAGCGCTGTCTGGTAAATCACATCAGTTTTGATGTTCAGGATGGAGAAATGCTGGTAATCACCGGACCAAATGGAGGTGGAAAATCCACCCTGGCCAAGGTACTGGCTGGCATTGAGAAAGCAGACAGCGGAGAAATTTATCTGGATGATGAGAACATTACAGGATACGATATTGATCATCGTGCAAATGCGGGAATTGGCTATGCATTTCAGCAGCCACCCCGCTTTAAAGGTATGACCGTGGCAAGAATGTTATCTCTTGCAGCAGGAAAGAATTTAACGGAAAAAGAGAGCTGTGACCTTCTCTCCGCTGTAGGACTTTGTTCCGAAGATTACCTGAACCGTCAGCTGGATGGAACCCTTTCCGGCGGTGAAATGAAGCGAATTGAGATTGCCACAGTTTTAGCGAAGTCTCATAAAGTAAGCATTTTTGATGAACCTGAAGCAGGAATCGACCTGTGGAGCTTTTCCATGCTGATCAAGCGCTTTGAGGAGATTCATCGTGAGAAAAAGGAGTGCCTGATCCTGATTTCCCATCAGGAAAAAATCATCAATATGGCAGATAAGATCATGGTAATTGAAGACGGTGAAGTAAAGAAATATGGTACGAAAGAAGACGTTTTCCCAACCTTATTTCAGCAGGAAAAATGTCAGAAATGTCTGAATGAAGGAGGAAAATGTTGATGGTTAAAGTAGAAGAAACAACCCAGGGTGTGCTTGATAAGATCAGCGAAGGCTTTGCGCAGAAAGGTGCTTTTAATCTCCGTCAGAATGGTATTTCCATCTGTCACGGTGACAGCGAACATATCAAAATAAAGAAAAAAGAGGACAAGCCGGGAATCGATATTTTCATTGACGGGGAGACAAAGGGAGAGAAGGTTTTCATCCCGGTAGTGGTAAGTGTATCTGGAATGACCGATCTGGTTTACAATGATTTTTATGTGGCAGACGGTGCAGATGTTGACATTGTTGCAGGCTGCGGAATCCACAATAGTGGCTGTAATGACAGTCGTCACGATGGTATTCATACTTTCCATGTGGGTAAAAATGCTAATGTACATTACGAGGAAAAACACTATGGAGAGGGGAATGGAACCGGAAGCAGAGTGCTGAATCCCGTAACTAATATTGAGCTTGGAGAGAACTCCGTATTTACGCTGGATACCGTTCAGATCAAAGGTGTTGACTCCACAATCCGTACCACAAATGTTTCAATGGATGCAGATTCCAAGCTGTTTGTTCTGGAACGTCTGATGACAGATGGGGAGCAGAAAGCGGAGTCTGATATTGAAGTCTGTATGAACGGAGCGGGATCTTCTGCGCAGATTATTTCCCGTTCTGTTGGAAAGGGAAATTCTTCCCAGGTTTTCCATCCGAAGGCTGTTGGAAAGAACAAATGTCACGCACATATCCAGTGTGATTCCATTATTATGGATCATGCAGAGGTGGGTTCTATCCCGGAAATCCAGGCGAAGCATGTGGATGCTGCAATTGTTCATGAGGCCGCTATTGGAAGAATTAACGATGAGCAGCTTCTGAAGCTAAGAACTCTTGGAATGACGGAAGCTGAGGCGGAAAATGTGATCATTGAGAATTTCCTGAGTTGAGAAAAACTTAAACAGAAAAATAATTATTCAGTAGGTATGTACTGTTTCGCGGAGAGTGTAACTGTGAGGGTGCTGAATAGTTACACAGAGAATATAGAATCTTCAGGTAGGTTTGGAAGATTTATGAAAAAATGCCAGGCAGCGTCGTTCAAAGACGCTGCCTGGCATTTGACATTATCTAATTTTTACGGATTTTTTGGAACTCCATTTGGAATAATATTTTTTGCCGCTTACAACTTTGTAGGTGCGGATCCGTACATAATATTTTTTCTTTGAAACCAGTTCCTTTAAGGTTGCGCGTGTAGCAGAGTCTTTTACGGTAAGGGTTTTCGCCTTTTTCATGCTGCTGTTCTGGTTGCCTTTATCGGAATCATCTTTACCGGAGTTATCTTTACCGGAGTTATCTTTACCGGAATCGTCTTTACCAGAGTTATCTTTACCAGAAGCATCTTTACCGGAATCGTCTTTACCGGAGTCATCTTTACCAGAATCGTCTTTACCAGAGTCATCTTTACCGGAATCATCCTTACCAGAATCGTCTTTACCAGAATCATCTTTACCAGAATCATCTTTACCAGGATTATCTTTTCCTGCGTCCGAGTCATCCTTGCAAGGAGCAGCTGTGATCGTAAAGGTTGTGTTAATAATGCCGGTGTAATTTCCGGATCCTGTAATAGTTACAGTGGCAGTACCTTCCTTCACATTATCTTTATAAGAAACTGTGAAATCAGTGCCTGCCGCAAGCGTCTTGGCTCCGTATGTAACGGTAACATCCGGGCATTTCTCTGTTCCGTCACTGGTGTAGGAATACTGGGAAAGAGAAGCGGAATAGCGGCTGATATCCAATGGTTTAATGGTAAAGTCTTTCGTAACAGAACCAGTGTAATTTCCAGTTCCAGTGAGAATTGCAGAAGCAGTACCTGCATCCCAGTTGTTTCTGTAGGAAACGTAATAATCCTGGTTCAGGGTTAATTCCTTGTCCCCGCTTTTTACTGTGGCGGTTGGGCGTAAAGAGGAGCCTGTGTAGGTAAGGCTTTCATCGGAAAGCGTAACCGTGCAGCTGCTGATGTTAGCTCTGTTTATAGTAAAGGATTTAGTTACATACCCCTGGTAATTTCCAATTCCATCAATTCCAACCCACGGAGAATTGTAATAACTGCTTGGTTCAATGTTGTTGTGGTATGTTACAGTGAAATCCCTGTCTTTTACCAGGGTTTTACCACTGTGGGTAACTGTCACTTCAGGAGTTACCTCGGAACCAGTGTAATATGCCGGGGCAATGGAGAATCTGGCATTTGCCATGATCTACAATACAATCACTGGAAATACAGATGCAGTAGAGGAAAATGGCGAGGCAGTCCGTCTGCACCAGAATTTCTGGAGCTTCACAAAGGAAAATGTGAAAAGGGACACAAATTTAGTTTTTCATTTAAGATAAATGTGAAAAAAATGTGAAATTAGCACTCGCCTATTGACAGTGCTAACAATACGTGTTATATTACATGCAGAACAAAGGAAGAGAGAAAAAGAAATCTTCCAGTTTTAACAAAGATGTTAATTAAACACGCAAGTGTTCACAATATAAGGAGGAATGGATTATGTTAATGCCTAGTATTTTTGGAGAAGATTTATTTGATGACTGGATGAGATTACCTGTAGAAAGAGAGAATCACAGAGGTTACAGAGCTGCTGAATTGATGAAGACAGATATTAAGGATGTAGATGGAAATTATGAGCTGAGCATTGATCTTCCAGGCTTCCATAAAGAGGATGTGAAGATTCAGCTGAAGGATGGCTATCTGAACATTCAGGCTTCCAGAACCGAGAATAAAGATGAGAAAGACAATAACGGTAAATACGTTCACAGAGAGCGTTACACCGGACAGTGCTCCAGAAGCTTTTATGTAGGTAAGGAACTGGAGCATGAGGACATCCATGCGAAATATGACAATGGTGTTCTGACTGTTACTTTCCCGAAGGAAGCGAAGAAGAAAGTGCCTGAAGAGAAGAAATTTATTTCTATTGAAGGCTGATTCCCGGGGAAAGAGTTGTTTTAACAGATAAGAATTTCCGTGGGAAACTGGTAACAGATAATAACTGGCGCGGAGTAGTTCACCTGCTTCGTGCCGATGAAATAGATGATTGAAATAGATAATATAGAGTGTGCATTAGCCGTGAATCAGAAGCGGTGGCTGATATTGCCGACTTACATAAGTAACGAGTGAAAGCGGCAGAGCATGTTTTATTTGATGTGCTTGCAGTGTATAGATTATTCAGCAATATTGAAATAATGGTAAACAGCTTCTTTTATATAGATTGTGTTTCATTTTAAGACGATTTCTTAATTTACATAGATTTTGTTTCATACCCCCTCATTTCCTGCCGGCTACCCACCGGCAGGTTTTTTCTTATGTCTTTACATCATTTCACCTGTCTGCTATACTTGTCTGGAATTGTTGATAACTGCAAAGGATAGAACAAAAAATCTCCCACAAATTATGATGTACATCTTGCAGAAAGCCTTTTCAAACAGGCTCCAGAGCATGAAAACAAGATGTTGCTGCAATAATCGTGGATGGCAAAAATATGTTACTGTTTACCTGTTCACAGTAACAAAAACATTTTCAGAAAAGGAATTTACCCATGAATTACATTGTATTTGACCTGGAATGGAATCAGAGTCCGGGGGGAAAAAGGTGGTCTAACAGCCGTCTGCCTTTTGAAATCATAGAAATCGGCGCCATAAAACTAAATGAAGAGAAAGAAATTGTGGATAGCTTTCAGCGTCTGATCAAGCCCCAGGTGTACAATTGGATTCATGACAGCATTCATGAAGTGATTCACATGAATTATAAGGATCTGCAGAAGGGAACTCTTTTCCCGCAGGCCATCATGGAATTTTTGGAATGGTGTGGCGAAGAATATATTTTCTTTACATGGGGAAATCAGGATGTAATGGAACTGCAGCGGAACATGAAATATTATGGAAAACTTTCCCTGCTGAAAGGTCCTGTGACTTATTATGATGTGCAGAAATTATTTGCCATTCGTTATGAAGAAAATGACGAGCGCCGTGCCCTGGAATTTGCTGCTGATAAAATGGGCGTGGAGAAGAAAATGGATTTTCACCGCGCTCTGGGAGATGCTTATTATACTGCATGTATTCTCCAGAAAATAGAAGATAAATACATTTTTCCAAACTCATCCCTGGACGTGTATCAGAATCCCAAGAGTAAGCGTGAAGAGATTCACATATCATATCCAACCTATGATAAATATGTATCCCGAGAGTTCTATTCCCGCGAAAAAGCCATGAAGGACCGGGAAGTAACCAGCACGAAATGTCCATTATGCCATAATCCGGCCAAGCGTAAGATACGTTGGTTTATGAATAATTCCAAGGTTTATTACAGTGTGTCCCTTTGTCAGGAGCACGGCTTTGTACTGGGAAAAATCAGGATTCGCCGAACGGAAGACAATAAGTATTATGTAATTAAGAAGCTCACCAATGTAACAGATGAAGAAGCCGATGAAATCCGCCAGAAACGTGATGCTCATCGTGCCAAACGGAGACTGAAGAAAGAGGAGCAGTAAATCCGTGAAACTACTGCTTGTAATGAATGAAAAACTAACATTTGGTTAATAGAAAAATCCTCTCCAATCACATATGCTGTTTATAAGTAATACAACAACAGCGTATAAAAAGGAGGGGATTTTATGAGTTTAAGAAATTATTTTTACAGGTTTGGGAAATACATTCTGACATTTTTCTTTGTAACACTGCTGATGGTTCTCTTTGGTCCGCTGCGGGCGCAGGCTGCTATTACCAAGGAAGTTACCTCGGATGGTTTTAAACTCAGCGGAACGGGCTGCATGAATGTGTGGGATGGAGACGAATTCCGCTATTATATTGGTTATCAGATTCCTCATGAAGACTCCATGGATTACAAGGTAGATGTGACTATGACTTTTCAAAGCTCCAGTCTGACACCAGGCAGGGCAAGCGTGTATCTGGATGACGACAGCATACCCTTATATTCAAACGGAGGTACGGTGCTGCAGGGCTCAGCCACCTTCTCCAAATCTGATGAAATGGAATTGATGGAAATATTTGTAAATTACGATAGTTTTCCAAGTGAGCAGAACGTAGATTTTTCCATCTCGGTAAATGTACGACAAAACCACAGGAGTGTTTCTGGTAACGGTTGACGATCCTTATGTTTTTTATTCAAATAAGGATTCGTCCAAATATTCTGTAAGTATTTCGGACTCATCGGTAGCACAGGTTACAGGCATTACTCCAAAATCCAATGACAGCTTTGAGGTGAGCGTATATTTTGCAAAAGCAGGTTCGGCGGATTTCATTTTTAAATATGGAAATCAGACGAAAAAGGTAACCTTCACAGTAGCGAAAACAGTCATAACTGTTTCCAGCTCCATCTCCCTGAAGGTGGGGGATACCACCATGTTTTCCAATTATGTTTTCAAAACCGGCGGTGGAAGCATCACCATCAAGAAAGTGAAATCCAGCAATAAAAAGATCGTTGATGCAGCCGGAGGATTCCTGATCGCAAAGAAGCCTGGCACGGCCAAGGTAAGCGCCCTGGTAAATGGCAAGCGGAGAACCATAACCGTGATCGTCGGCAAAAAGCCTGCCCCCAAGCCAAAACTGAAACAGCTTCAGGTAAAAGTGAAAGGCTATAAATATTATCCGGATTCCGGAAAAACCATTTACACAACCCGCTTCACCAATAAATCCAAAAGCACCATCACCAAAGTGAAGCTGAAATTCACCATGACCATTAATGAAGAAATGACCCGCACCAAAACCTTCAAGGTCAATATAAAACCGGGAAAGACAAAAACCATGAAGCTGAATATAGGAAAATTAATAGCAGATCCTTCAAATATTAAGGTGAAATGCCTGAAATTCTGGTATAAGAGTTGAGGAAAGAAACTGTAGTAATAGGGGCATTTCGAATAAAGAGATAAAAGAATATTGTGTAAAGTAGAGGAGTTACAATAAAAATAATACAGGGCTAAGAACGAAAATGCGTAATGCAGTTTTCATTTTTAGCCCTTATTCTATAAAGTCGGTGTTGTCAGCAGACTGGTCATGATCGACCGTTCATACTGCATTCCCCATCCAACCATCTGACCATTGAAATAATACTTGCTCTTTAATCTCAATGGTCCCACAGCGTTGGAAAGAATGGCCTGTTTCTTGGTAAGAACACTGAGGTCTGTTCCTGTGGGGACGGTCACGTATACATTTTTTGTGTAGTAGAATGGATAAGTATTTCCGCAATTATTCAGCAGATACTGCTCACCTGGAAGATTTTTCTTCGGAACAGGATTCTTTCTGATTTTTACTTTTTTACATTCGAAATTGTCGAAACCGTAATCCAGGAGACTTTTTGTGTCAGCCCAGGCGCCATTTACGGAATTCATCACAACTGCAACCAGGGTCATATTTCCACGCTTGGCATAGGTGATCAGAGTAGCACCGGCAGCATCTGTGTAGCCTGTTTTTCCACCCAGAACACCATCATAGGCGTAATCCCTGCCAGCCATCATCTTGTGATGATTGAGCAGATAGCGGGTTTCTGTAAAAATATTGGTAGGCGGAATTTCATAAAGATCTGTGGTGAAAAATTTCCTGCAAAGTGGATTCTGCCATGCAGCCTTGGCTATTTTTGCCATGTCGCCTGCGGTGGTTACATGAGTCTCATCAGGAAGTCCGTTAGGGTTATTAAAATGGGTGTTTTTGCATCCAAGCTGCTGGGCTCTGGTGTTCATCAGCTCTACAAACTTCTTCACAGAACCGGAAACCTCTTCCCCAATACCAAGTGCCATTTCATTGGCTGATTCCAGCATCAGTGCCATAAGACATTGTTCAACTGTAAAAACCTCTCCGGCATCACCATAAATGGTGGAACTTCCCGCTTCAATTCCGTAGGCCGCCTGCTGAGAAAGGGTAAGCTGTGCGTTCACGTCCAGGTTCTCACATCCAAGAAGACAGGTGAGAAGCTTGGTAATACTGGCCGGGTAAAGCTGAGTATTGGCATTCTTGGAATACAGGACCGCCTCTGTATTTAAGTCCATGAGAACTGCTGACTGCGCCTCAATCTTAGGCCCCTCCGGCCAACCTTCAATGGAATCGGTATCAGCTGCCTGTGCATAATATTCGGTATGCGGATCCGGAGTAGGAGTGGGAGATTCGCTGGCAGTGTCTGTAGCTTCTGCCCAGACAGCGCCCGTCTGCCCAAGCAGCATTGCTGCTGTCAGGATTCCACAGAAAATCCGCTTTATTTTCATATGAAGATTTTTCCTGATCATATAAAATCCTTTCTTAAAATAGTACATAAAATTCCCAATACGTAACTGCATTATACCACTTTTCTTTATGTAAAACTATTAAAAGAGTGTGAATTGTTCACAGCACCCCGGAAAATCCACAAATTCAGCATTATTTTCCCCTATTCTCCCCATTTTTTCAGCGGAAAAACACTTGACATATAGAAATTCAGACCCTTATAATAGACAGGAAACAGAATAGTTAAAGACTGTGATGGAGACAGTAAGCTGATTTTGAACGTTTTAGGTTGTGCAGACACAGACAGCAGCAATCTTTTCAGCGAGACGGGGATGGTGTAAGCCCGCCGCAAGTAGATTCAGCCGAAGATCACTCCGGAGTTTTATCTCTGAAGGAACAAGTAGGAGATAACGGAATTCCCCCGTTACAGGGAGCGTGTATCGGCTGCGTGTGCAAGCCCGTACAATGTAATAGGTGGTATAACGAGTGCTGACAGCTTTCGTCCTTTTGCAGGATGAGAGCTTTTTTTATGCAGACGGAGAATCCTGCAGGCAGGATTCTTTATGTAACAGGAAATCCCAACAGCAATCGACTGATAATTTTAAAGGAGGAAAAAGCTTTGTACCAGAAAGTAGACACGAATCTGAATTTCGTAGATCGCGAGAAAAAAGTAGAAGAATTCTGGAAAGAAAACCATATTTTCGAAAAAAGTATGGAAAACCGTAAAGAAGGCCCGACTTACACATTCTATGACGGACCGCCAACAGCAAACGGCAAGCCGCATATCGGCCATGTGCTGACACGTGTTATCAAGGATATGATTCCAAGATACCGCGCAATGAAGGGTTACATGGTTCCGCGTAAGGCTGGATGGGATACCCATGGTCTTCCGGTAGAGCTTGAAGTAGAGAAGAAGCTTGGTCTGGATGGAAAAGATCAGATCGAGGAATACGGTATGGAGCCGTTCATCCAGCAGTGTAAAGAGAGTGTCTGGAAATACAAAGGAATGTGGGAGGATTTCTCCTCAACAGTTGGTTTCTGGGCTGACATGGAGCATCCATATGTAACTTACGAGGACAATTATATTGAGTCCGAGTGGTGGGCACTGAAAGAAATCTGGAACAAAGGCCTCTTATACAAAGGCTTCAAGATCGTTCCTTACTGTCCACGCTGCGGAACCCCGCTTTCATCCCAGGAGGTTTCCCAGGGCTATAAATTAGTAAAAGAGCGTTCTGCGATCGCACGTTTCAAAGTGGTTGGAGAGGACGCATATTTCCTGGCATGGACCACAACACCGTGGACACTGCCTTCTAACGTTGCACTTTGCGTAAATCCGGATGAGACTTACTGTAAAGTAAAAGCAGCAGACGGATACACTTATTATATGGCAGAAGCACTTCTTGACAAAGTACTTGGCAAGCTTGCAAAGGAAGAAGAGCCTGCATATGAGGTTCTGGAAACTTATAAAGGTAAAGACCTGGAATACAAGGAATATGAGCCGCTGTTTAAATGCACAGGTGACTATGTAGCATCCAAGGGCAAGAAAGCGCATTATCTCGTATGTGATAACTACGTTACCATGAGTGATGGTACCGGTATCGTTCATATCGCTCCTGCATTTGGTGAAGACGACAGTCGTGTAGGACGTGAATATGACCTTCCGTTTGTACAGTTTGTAGATGGCAAGGGTGATCTTACTGCTGAGACACCATATGCCGGTGTATTTGTTAAGAAAGCAGACCCAATGGTACTGGCTGATCTTGAAAAAGAAGGCAAGCTGTTCGATGCTCCGAAATTTGAGCATGATTACCCACACTGCTGGCGTTGTGATACACCACTGATCTACTATGCAAGAGAATCCTGGTTTATCAAAATGACAGCTGTTAAGGATGACCTGATCCGCAATAACAACACCATTAACTGGATTCCGGAGAGCATCGGTAAAGGACGTTTCGGCGACTGGCTTGAGAACGTTCAGGATTGGGGAATCAGCCGTAACCGTTACTGGGGAACTCCACTGAATATCTGGGAGTGCAGCTGCGGTCATATGGAATCTGTTGGAAGCCGTCAGGATCTCTATGAGAAAACTGGTGACGAGCGCGCCAAGACCGTAGAGCTTCACCGCCCATACATTGACGAGCTTACCATGAAATGTCCGGAGTGCGGCGGCACTATGCACCGTGTACCGGAGGTTATTGACTGCTGGTTCGATTCAGGAGCAATGCCATTTGCACAGCATCATTATCCATTTGAGAATCAGGAATTGTTCAAACAGCAGTTCCCGGCAAACTTTATTTCCGAGGCTGTTGACCAGACAAGAGGATGGTTCTACTCCCTTCTTGCTGAGTCCACTCTTCTGTTTAATCAGGCTCCATATAAGAATGTTATCGTTCTTGGACATGTTCAGGATGAGAACGGCCAGAAGATGAGTAAGTCCAAGGGAAATGCAGTTGATCCATTTGATGCACTTCAGACATACGGTGCAGATGCCATCCGCTGGTACTTCTACATCAACAGTGCACCATGGCTGCCGAACCGTTTCCATGGCAAGGCTGTTCAGGAAGGTCAGCGTAAATTCATGGGTACTCTGTGGAATACCTATGCATTCTTTGTACTTTATGCCAATATTGATAACTTTGATGCTACCAAATATACGCTTGACTATGACAAGCTTCCGATTATGGATAAATGGCTCCTCAGCAAGCTGAATACACTTGTAAAGACCGTTGACGAGGATCTGAACGACTATAAGATTCCGGAGACTGCAAGAGCACTTCAGGGCTTTGTAGACGAGATGAGTAACTGGTATGTAAGACGCTGCCGTGAGCGTTTCTGGGCAAAGGGCATGGAGCAGGATAAGATCAATGCTTACATGACTCTTTATACAGCACTGGTAACAGTTGCCAAGGCTGCAGCTCCGATGATCCCGTTCATGACAGAGGATATTTACCAGAATCTTGTAAGGTCTCTGGACAAAACAGCTCCGGAGAGTATTCATCTCTGCGACTTCCCGGAAGTAAAGGAAGAGTGGATCAATAAAGATCTGGAAGAAAACATGGAAGAAGTTCTGGATGTTGTTGTTCTTGGCCGTGCATGCCGTAACACAGCAAACATCAAGAACCGTCAGCCAATCGGAACCATGTATGTAAAAGCTCCGAAGGTGATGGATAAATATTTCACAGACATTATTGCAGACGAGCTGAATGTAAAAGAAGTGAAATTCGCAGATGATGTGGAATCCTTCATTTCCTACAGCTTCAAACCACAGCTTCGTACAGTTGGCCCGAAATACGGCAAGCTTCTTGGCGGAATCCGTACTGCACTTGCCCAGATCAACGGAAGCAAGGCTATGAACGAGCTGAAAACAAACGGTGTACTTGTACTTGATATCGATGGAAACAAGGTTGAGCTTACAGAGGAAGACCTGCTCATCGAGACGGCACAGACAGAAGGTTATGTAACAGAGTCAGAAGGCGAGACTGCAGTTGTTCTGGATACCAACCTGACACCTGAGCTGATTGAAGAGGGATTTGTCCGCGAAATCATCAGTAAAGTACAGACCATGCGTAAAGAGGCTGGCTTTGAGGTTATGGATAAGATCCGTGTATCTGTAAAAGATAATGACAAGATTATCGAGACCATGAAGGCAAACGAGGCTGAGATCAAATCTGAAGTTCTGGCTGAGGAAGTCGTTTATGGCGAGACAGATGGTTATGTAAAAGAGTGGAATATTAATAAAGAGCATGTAACTCTTGGTGTAACAAAGCTCTGATTTAACAATAATTTCACTTTTGGTTCTATGTTTTGAGACATTTTTACTTTATTATAAGCAAGGTGTTCCGTGGAAGATTCTGAATTTCAGAACTTTCTGCGTGGTATCTGATAAATCATGTTACAGTTTACCGCATTTGCCGCAGGATTCAGGGCAGATGTTAATGAAACATACAACAGGAGGAACAAAATGATTGACAAACAGTTTGACAAAGAAACCTTCAAGAAAAGTGTAAAAGACAACGTTAAGTTTCTTTATCGCAGAAAGCTTGAAGAGGCAACTCAGGAGCAGCTTTTCCAGGCAGTAAGCTACACAGTGAAGGATGTAATCATCGATAACTGGCTTGATACACAGAATGCTTATGAAGAGCAGGATCCGAAGATCGTATACTATATGTCTATGGAGTTTCTTATGGGACGTGCCCTTGGAAACAACCTTTTAAACCTTGGTGCATACGGTGAAGTGAAAGAAGCCCTTGAAGAGCTTGGAATCGACATCAATGCACTTGAGGATCAGGAGCCGGATCCGGCACTTGGAAACGGCGGTCTTGGAAGACTTGCAGCATGCTTCCTTGATTCCCTTGCTACACTTGGATACAGTGCATATGGATGCGGAATCCGTTACCGTTATGGTATGTTCAAACAGGAAATCAGAGACGGATACCAGGTTGAAGTACCGGATGCATGGCTTGAGGAAGGCTATCCATTTGAGCTTCGTCGTCCGGAGTATGCAAAAGAGGTACACTTCGGCGGATATGTAAGAGTTGAATATGACCAGGCAACCGGTCAGAACAAATTTATCCATGAAGGATACCAGGCAGTAAAGGCTATCCCATACGATATGCCAATCGTTGGATACGAGAACAATGTAGTAAATACACTTCGTATCTGGGATGCAGCTGCTATCGAAGAATTTGGATTTGATTCCTTTGACAAAGGTGATTACAAGAAAGCCGTTGAGCAGGAGAACCTCGCAAAGGATATCGTAAACGTTCTTTATCCGAACGACAATAAAATGTCCGGTAAAGAGCTTCGTCTGAAACAGCAGTACTTCTTCGTATCTGCAAGTATTCAGGCTGCAATCGAGAAATATAAGAAAACACATAATGATATCAAGAAGCTCCACGAGAAAGTCGTATTCCAGATGAACGATACTCATCCGACTATGGCAGTTGCAGAGCTTATGCGTCTTCTTATGGATCAGGAAGGTCTTGGCTGGGACGATGCCTGGGCTGTAACTACCAAATGTGTTGCTTACACCAACCATACCATTATGGCTGAAGCTCTTGAGAAATGGCCGATCGAGCTGTTTTCCAGACTTCTTCCACGTGTATATCAGATCATCGAAGAGATCAACCGTCGTTTCATCATTGAAGTACAGAACAGATATCCTGGAAACTATGAGAAAATCAAAAAGATGGCAATCATCTATGACGGACAGGTTAAGATGGCTCACCTTGCAATCGTTGCAGGCTTCTCTGTAAATGGTGTTGCAAGACTTCATACAGAAATCCTGAAGAATCAGGAGTTAAAAGATTTCTATGAGATGATGCCAGAGAAATTTAATAACAAAACCAACGGTATCACTCAGAGACGTTTCCTTCTTCACGGAAACCAGAATCTTGCTGCATGGATCACAGACCATATTGGACCAGACTGGATCACAGATCTTTCCCAGATCAGCAAGCTGAAGGTATATGCTGACGATGAGAAGGCTCTTCAGGAGTTTATGAACATTAAATTCCAGAACAAACAGCGTCTTGCAAAATATATTCTGGAGCACAATGGTGTTGAAGTTGATCCTCACTCCATTTTCGATGTACAGGTTAAGAGACTTCATGAGTATAAGAGACAGCTTCTCAATATTCTTCATGTAATCTATCTGTACAACCAGATTAAATTACATCCGGAGATGGAATTCTATCCAAGAACCTTCATCTTTGGTGCAAAAGCTTCTGCAGCATATGAGCGTGCGAAAAAGATCATCAAACTGATCAACTGCGTAGCAGATGTTGTAAACAACGATCCATCAATTGGCGGCAAGATCAAAGTTGTATTTATCGAGAACTACAGAGTATCTAATGCTGAGATGATCTTTGCAGCAGCAGATGTTTCCGAGCAGATTTCTACTGCAAGTAAAGAGGCTTCCGGTACAGGTAACATGAAGTTCATGCTGAACGGTGCTCCTACACTTGGAACCATGGACGGTGCAAACGTAGAGATCGTTGAGGAAGTTGGTCAGGAGAACGCATTCATCTTCGGTATGAGCGCTGACCAGATCATTAATTATGAGAACCATGGCGGATACGATCCAGACTTTATCTACAACACAGATGCTGAGATCCGTCAGGTACTGATGCAGCTGATCAATGGAACCTTCTCCAGCGATACAGAGCTGTTCAGAGATATCTATGATTCTCTTCTGAACACTAAGAACTGCTCCAGAGCAGACCAGTATTTCATTCTCGGAGACTTCAGATCCTATGCTGAGGCTCAGAAGAGAGTGGAGGCAGCTTACAAGGATGAGAAGAAGTGGGCGAAGATGGCGCTTCTGAACACTGCATGCAGTGGTAAATTCTCCTCTGACAGAACCATCCAGGAGTATGTAGATGATATCTGGCATCTGGATAAGGTTACTGTAACCAAGAGCGAGGCTGCTGAGAAATAAATAAGGGCAAATTTATTTTGCGAAAAAGATTATAAGAAATAATAAAAGCTGTATCCATGCCAGAACCTGAAAAGGTTGGTGTGGATGCAGCTTTTTTCCGCTACAGTAAATATGAATTTTTTTCAGATTGAGTTTACCATTCAAGTGTGCCATAATGAATATATACATATCAGTGTGGGAAAAATGCGGATAAGGAGGTCAGAGGCTGTTATGAAACCAATCGTATCCATTGGAAATCAGGATTTCAGATCCATTCGGGAGAATCATAATTTTTATATTGATAAGACAGCGTTTATCAAAGAATGGTGGGAAAATCAGGATACAGTTACGTTGATCACCCGCCCCAGACGCTTTGGCAAAACCTTGAACATGAGTATGGTGGAGAATTTTTTCTCAATTCAATCCAAGGCGGAGGAGAATCTTTTTACAGGGCTTGAGATTTGGAAAGAAGAGAAGTACTGGGAACTTCACGGCAAATATCCGGTGATTTTTCTTAGTTTCGCTTCTGTGAAAGGCGATACTTATTCCGATGTGCGCGAAGGAATCGTGCAGACCATCCTGGATCTATACGCGAAGTATGATTATCTGCGCCAGAGTGATGCACTGAATGAGAAGGAAAAGGCCTATTTTGACTATGTGAATGGTGAAATGTCCAATACCATTGCAGCTATGGCGCTTCGGAGATTATCTCTTTGTATGAGTCTGTATTATGGGAAAAAAGTGTTGATTCTGCTGGATGAATATGATACGCCGCTGCAGGAAGCTTATGTGAAAGGGTACTGGAATGAACTGACCTCTTTTATGAGCAGTCTGTTTAATTATACGTTTAAAACCAATCCATATATGGAACGTGGATTGCTAACTGGAATCACACGGGTCAGCAAGGAATCTATTTTTTCCGATCTTAATAATCTGGAAATAGTGACAACCACCTCAAATAAATACAGCACCTCTTTTGGTTTTACGGAGGAGGAAGTGAGAAATGCCCTGCAGCTGTTTGGACTCCAGGATCAGGCGGATAATGTGAAAAAATGGTACGATGGTTTTTGCTTTGGAAATAAGAGTGATATTTACAATCCCTGGTCTATTACGAAATATCTGGATACTGGGAAATTTGACAGCTATTGGGTTAATACCAGCTCCAATTCGTTGATTGATAAGCTGATTCAAGGCGGTACTTCAGATATCAAAATTGCTATGGAAGATTTGCTGGAGGGAAAGACCATAGAAACTGCCATTGATGAAGAAATCATTTTTGAGCAGCTGGAAAATAACAGTGCGGCTGTGTGGAGTCTGTTGCTGGCCTGTGGATATTTGAAGGTAAATAAAGCTTCAAAAGATGGCGCTGGTGGAAACTATATTCTTTCTCTGACTAATTTTGAAGTACAGAACATGTTTCGCCGCATGATTCAGGGATGGTTTGGTAATGTGTCCGTAAGGTACAACGATTTTATTAAAGCATTATTGTCAGATGACCTGGATTACATGAATCAGTATATGAATCAGGTTGCGATGCAGACTTTCAGCTTTTTTGATACTGGAAAAAAGGCAGAAGAGCAGGAGGAACCGGAGCGGTTTTACCATGGTTTTGTACTGGGGCTGATGGTTGACCTTGCAGATAAATACAGAATTACCTCTAACCGGGAAAGCGGTCTGGGACGGTACGATATTATGATGGAGCCCCTGGAGAAAAATAAAAGAGCATATGTAATAGAATTTAAAGTGCATAAAGCAAAGCGTGAAAAGGATTTGGAGGAAACCGCACAGAATGCTTTGCAGCAGATTGCGGAAAGAAATTATGATGCGGAGCTTATGGCACGGGGAATTCGAAAAGAAAATATCAGACATTTGGGATTTGCATTTTGGGGAAAGAAAGTGCTGATTGAGCAGGAATAAATCAGGAACGGGCAGCAGCTCTTAGTTGAGTTGCCTGCCCGTTGGTGTTATACATTATTTTTCTATTGCTATTTCCTGCCAGTACTCATAGGCCAGCATATGATACATTTTCCTTACGGTAGTCCGCTGACTGGTGTAGAGTTTGGCTAGTTTGCGCTTCTGGATGTAGAGGTCTTTCGGCATTTCTTCAAGGTCGTAGGGAACCTTATCATTTACATAATACTTTCCAAAAGAATAGAAATCAGCATTGCAGTCTGTCTCTTTATAGGCTTTTTTTACAAGCTGGTGAGTCATCTGGTGGTGGTGATGGCCGTACTCGCCGTCTGCGTTGTGAGTGGCAACCTGTTTCCAGTCTTTGTAGTTCAGGACTGTGGCAATATCTGCTTCCATATCTTTTTTCCAGTAGTTCCAGCTGCTGCGATCTTTTCCGATTTTGTCAGGGTAGGAAAGAATCAGATATTTGTCCCCGGTAGCTTTCATTACGGATTTAAATTCTGCGCTTCGAACCGGATCATTTCCACGGGTCATACATACTACCAGATACTTCTCCTCAATCAAATGCCGTCCTCCCCAGAGCAGATCATCATCCGGGTGCGCCACAAACATCACCTTGTCGTAACCATCCAGATCAAGGGCGTCCAGATCGGCAGTAGTTACATGGGGCAGATTCAGGTAAGGATAAAAAAGATAAAGCTTATGTCCGGCAAAGGCAATCGCGCTTAGTATTACAATTGCCGCCAGTAACTGTTTCCAGTGCCGCACTGACCAGGAAAAAAGATCGACAGTGCTGGAACTGGCAGAAAAAATATTTTTCATATTAGGTACTCCATTTCTGAGTTTATTTGTATAGACGAAATCGAAAATGAAATTGATTATTTGTAACAATTATACTATATTTGAGATAAGTTACAAGCTAAGATATAATACCATAAAAAACAATGGAGGATGAATATGAAAGAACTTCTTTACGGAGCAGCATATTATGATGAGTATATGCCGTATGATCGCCTGGATAAAGATGTGGAAATGATGAAAAAAGCGGGAATCAATACCGTTCGAATTGCCGAGTCTACCTGGAGCACCTGCGAGCCGCAGCCAGGAGTATTTGATTTTTCCCATGTGGAAAGAGTAATGGATGCCATGGAAGAGGCAGGAATCAATGTGATTATCGGTACACCTACCTATGCTGTGCCTACCTGGATGGTGAAGGCACATCCGGATGTACTGGCTGAAACAGTAAGAGGAAGAGGCATTTACGGCGCCCGTCAGATCATGGACATTACCCATCCGGTGTACCTTTTCTATGCGGAGCGTGTAATCCGAGAACTGATGAAGCTCACAGCACATAGAAAGTGCGTCATCGGTTTCCAGCTGGATAATGAGACGAAATATTACGGAACTGCTGGAAAAAACGTGCAGGAGCAGTTTGTGAAATATATTCGTGAAAAATTCCATGATGATCTGGATGCCCTGAATTACGAATTTGGCCTGGATTACTGGAGCAATCGAATCAACGCCTGGGAGGATTTTCCAGATGTGCGCGGAACCATCAACGGAAGCCTTGGCGCAGAATTTGAGAAATTCCAGAGAACTCTGGTGGACAAATTCCTCGGCTGGCAGGCTGATATTGTAAATGAATATAGAAGAGAAGACCAGTTTGTAACCCATAATCTGGATTTTGAGTGGCGTGGATATTCCTATGGCATTCAGCCTTATGTAAACCATCTGCATGCGTCCCAGTGCCTGACAATTGCAGGAACCGATATTTACCATCCTACACAGGACGACCTCACTGGCGTAGAAATTGCATTCGGCGGAGATCTGATCCGCTCCCTGAAACAGGATAACTATCTGGTAATTGAAACCGAAGCACAGGGATTTCCTGGATGGACACCATATAAAGGACAGCTGAGATTACAGGCATACAGTCACCTGGCATCGGGAGCGAATAGTGTGATGTACTGGCACTGGCATTCCATTCACAATGCCTGTGAAACCTACTGGAAGGGAATTCTTAGTCATGATTTTCAGGAGAATGCCACTTACAGGGAAGCCTGCATAATTGGTAACGAGTTTGCCCGCCTTGGAAAACATCTGGTTAACCTGAAGAAGAAAAATGAAGTGGCAGTACTGGTCAGCAATGAAGCACTTACTGCTCTGAACTGGTTCCGAATCCAGGAACAGGCACCCGGCGCGGATGCTAAGAGTATCTATTATAATGACGTTATGCGTTGGATGTACGATACTCTGTATCACATGAACATAGAATGCGATTTCATCTGGCCAGAGTCCGAGAATCTGGATCAATATAAAGCAATTATAGTACCAGCCCTTTATGCGGCACCTGATGAGCTTCTCATACGGTTAAATCAGTATGTGGAAAATGGCGGAACCCTGATTGCATCCTTTAAAACTGCTTTTGCAAATGAAAATGTGAAGGTAAGCCATGAGGTGCAGCCGCATATTCTGAGCAACTGCTTCGGAGTCCATTACGATCAGTTCACTTTCCCGAAAAATGTGGGCTTAACAGGGGAAGTTATTCTGAAAAAAACAGATCAGAAAGGCAATGCACACCCAGCTGCGAATGTATTTATGGAGCTTCTGGTTTCGGAAGGAGCAGAAGTGCTGGCATCTTACGAGCACTATAATTGGAAAGATTACGCCGCTATCACCCGAAACCACTACGGAAAAGGCCAGGCCGTATACATCGGCTGCATGACAGACGAGGAAACCCTGAAGTCCGTTTATAAAGCCGTGCTCCCGGAAGCAGACGTAGAAATCCCAGAATACCACTACCCAATTATTGTGCGAAAAGGTTTGAATGATCTGGGAAAAACTGTTTGTTATTTCTTGAATTATTCTGGTATGGAACTGGAAATGCCTTATGATTATAAAAATGGCATAGAGCTGTTAGAAAACACCGCCGTAGAAAATGGCACCGCTCTCCAAATGCCTGCATGGGGTGTGAAAATCGTGGAAGAAGCTTAAAAAGAAACCATAAAAAGTCCCGGTAAACGGTGGAAAGACATCGGTTACCGGAACTTTTTGTGTTACCAGTATTTGTTTGGAACACCAGTAGCGTGATTTGTTTGGTCCGTGTGTTGGTTTATATGCTGGCGGCTTTCTGCCTGGTCTGATTGTGGTTGTAAGGAAAGCGGATATAGGTCTAAATAATTTAATGCACATAAAACGTGATTTTTGTGTTAAGATAGTAATGAAAAACGTGAGAAAATTGCGAATAAAAGCTTATAAAACGTGATGACTTTTCTTGAAGGGGTGAGACTATGTATTTTAGGACGATAAGCGGGAATCCTCGGCAATTCAATTACCGAGATGAAAGCGTAGAATTGTGCATATCTGCACATTGAAATAATATAATAATCTCTTTACTCTTTGATATTAAGCTCTTTGATATTAATGCCGTAACCGGCATACAACAAGTCGAAAATATGTTCGGTTTTCATTGCATGTTTCAATTCATTATGTTATACTATATGTATGAAAGAAAATCTAATACATTATAGAACTTGTGTATGTAATATTAACTACCATATGGTATGGTCGGTGAAATACCGACGGAAGATATTAACCCCAGATATTGAGGAATACCTTCAGGAACTGGTGCAGCAGATTGCTGAGGATAAGGGCTTTACTGTTCGTTTATTTGAATGTGGTGAAGGAGACCATGTCCATTGCTTTGTATCAGCTCCACCAAAGCTGTCTATAACAGCAATTGTCAAGTATCTGAAAGGGATCACCGGCAGAAAATTATTCGAACGTTTTCCGGAAATAAGAAACCAGCTGTGGAAGGGAGAGCTATGGAATCATTCCTATTATGTGGAAACAATCGGGTCTGTATCTGAAGAAAATATCCGCCGTTATATTGAACATCAGAGCAAATCGTATTAAA
>OLQH01000282.1_pt1 | contig 58481 bp, 51 predicted proteins | sample 1672671 | NCBI WGS metagenome assembly OLQH01 (sample SAMEA3136712, study PRJEB25190) | human gut metagenome
AAAATCCGTGCCGATGAATTCAGTGTAGGCAGGGAAACCGGGAAAGCGGAAGGCAAAGAAGAAGGCAAAGCAGAAGGTAAAGCAGAGTTTGTACTGGATCTGCTTGAGAATCTGGGAGAAATACCAGACGGGCTGCGGGAGAGAATCCTTTCGGAAACCGATCTTACGATTCTGAAAAAATGGTTTTCAGAGGCAGTCAAAGCCAAAACCATCCGGGAATTCATGGAACAAACAGGCCTGACAGGAATCACCTGAAGGTTCACTGTCTAGCGCCTTTTCCCAAAACAATTTTACATGGGTTTCCACCCGTATCTCTCCAGTATTTGCCTGGGAAATTCCACGCGAACTGTCATCTGGGGATCTACAATTTGACATATACACATATCCGCTGCCAGGGACATCAGCATTCCTGCTTTCAATTCGTCTATTCCGGCGGTTTCCCGGATATATTCTTCCATCAGCAATACGGCTTTCTTTCCCGCCTCATCCGTCGTGTCCGCCGACTGGATTGTCATCACCTTATCCTCTGTCACAAGAAACGGGGCCGGCATACAGCAGTCCTTCAGCACACTCACCCGCACAGTCACTTCACCCGCCGTCTCCAACCCGCAGATAAACACCTCGCCATCCCCCATCAGGGCATGGAGATCTCCCATGGACAGCAGAGCACCCGGCACGGCGACCGGCAGATACAGGACGGAGCCTTCACCGATTTTACGGCAATCCATGTTTCCTCCATGACCGCCAGGCGTCTCCGTGCCGATTCCCTCCCCTCCGGGAGCCGTACCTATAACCCCGATCATGGGACAGCAGTCCAGCGTCAGTTTCTCGTCAAAACGGATTTTATTATCACTGATTTCAAAGATCACTGCCTTCGGATCCAGAAACCTGCCTGCAAAAGCTCCATAAGAAAAAGAGGAGCACATGACTCCCCAGCTTCGAAGCTCTATTTTAAGGATTTCCACCTTCAGGATATCCCCCGGCCGGGCGCCATGGATATACAATGGGCCTGTGGCCGGATTTCCCAGCGCGTCCCTGCGGTCTCCCAGGGGCCTTTCTCCACAGGTCACGCTGTCATCGTAGCAGTCCCTGGTCTGGAATACCACAGTTTCCCCGCTATCACACACAGCCGCGGGGGCGACTGACTTATCGAGACTGTCCTGAACATATTCTCTGCTGATATATAACATCCGTTTATGATTCCTCTCCGCTTTTCTCCGGCATTTCCGCCGCTTCTGACTCTTCCTTTTTTTCCGTTTCCGCCTCTTCCCCGGCAAGGCCGGTTCCCTTCAGGATCCCCCAGATATAAGGGGCGCCGAACATACTCAGCTTTTTGGGGCCGCGGATAGGCTCTCCGGCCTCTCTGGCTTCCCGGATTTTCTTATATGCCCGGAGCACCGTAGCCTGGGTAATGGACTTTTCCTTCCTGTCACAAAAGAGCTCCCGCCCCTTCACTCTGTATGTAAAAGGCAGCTTCTTGCTGGTATAAAACGTACTGCCTGCATTAAGCTCCACCACATTCCACAGAAGCGTTCCCAATTCTTCCTCCGATTCACATTTTCTGACCGCTTCCACCGCCGCCTCACATTCCTTTACGTTCATCTCATCCATATATAAACCTGCTTCTTTCCAGCGTGCGCCTCAGAAAGGCTGCCTGCTATGCCAACGGTTCCTCATCCTGAAAAAGCAAGGGGAGAAAGTCCCGGATACACTGACGCCATACATTCCAGTCATGGCCTCCCTCATATTCTCTGCGGATACAGGGGATTTTATTTTCTTCACAGAATGCGTCATCCTCAGCGAAGCGATCCCAAAATTCATCCTGCCTGCCCATGGCTCTGAAAAACAGGTGCAGCCCCTTTTGGAAGCTTTCTTCCTTCATGATTTCCAGGAAACTGTTATCCTGGTTTTCCCCCATGCAGTCGTGCATGAAGCCGCTGAAAAGCCCTTCCCAGCCAAACAGCTCCCCATACCGGCAGACCGTCATGCTGGTCTGCATGGAACCCATGGAAAGCCCCGCCATAGCCCGGAAATCTCTGTCCGCCTTTACCCGGTATTTCTTTTCGATAAAAGGAATAATATCCTCCACCAGCTCCTCCGGGAACAGATTATGCCTTAAAATAGTCTCACCCTCTGCCGTTTCATCCATCACCATGCCGTTTGCCATGGCAATGAGCATAGGGACAGCTTTTCCCCGGGCAAGCAGGTTATCCATAATATGATTTACCTTTCCCTGCCATACCCAGCCCCGTTCATTCTCTCCAAACCCATGCTGAAGATAAAGGACCGGATAGGAACCGCGATTCTCCTCATAGCCCGGCGGCACATAAACGATACAGGTCTCCGTCCTTCCTGTCACAGAAGAATTGTAATACTCATGACGGATATCCCCGTGAGGTACATCCTTCATCTGGAAAAAGTCGGGCACCGGCCCGATTTCAATATAGTTAACCGGTCTGGAAAACCCATAGCCGATAGGGAGAAAAGGATTGAGCACCAGGCAGTTATCCACGTACAGATTCGTGTAATAGAAGCCGGGTTCCAGCGGGAGGGTAACCGTCCACACATCTTTTTCCGTCTCAAGAAAAGGATACATCATATCGCCTATCTGCAGCTGCACATTCATGGCATTGGGATAACGCAGACGCACATAAGGCCTTCCCTCCGCCCGGTACATCAGTCCCTCCTGGGAATTGTGGGGCACCGGCTTTTCATTCGTCTCCACAAGCACCGGCCTGCTGTATGCACAGGACTGCTCCACCACGCCCGGGTTGTCCATCCATTCCTTTCCGGCATCGATCTGTTCCCTTACCTCTATCGTAAGGTTTTCCGTCACTGCCTCCGCATCCCGCAGCGTCTTCAGCACGCCGTCCAGATTGCTGCCCAGACGTTTCCGGCTTTTATCCAGGCCTTCCACTATGATATGTATTCTGCCGGATGCCTCAGACAGCATGGCGTATATATTGTCCAGATTTTCTCCTCTGGATTCCGGAAGATTCAGCTTTCCCTGCAGATAACGGTACATTTCCTCCCTGGACCGTATTCCCGCAAAGTTCAGTTTAATCATACCTTTCTCCTTTTCTTTCTCATTATCCTTCATCCTTTGTTTCTTCCTTCCTGTATACAGCTGCCGATCCCGGTTCCATAAAGGAGACAGCTATCCGTGCGGGCAGACGTTTCTTCGCGGACTGCGTTCAATCCCCTGATATTGCCCTGCGGATCTTGCTTTTAATCCTCTGCAGCGCATTATCCGTACTTTTGCCGTCCTTGCCCAGAACCCTTGCAATCTGATTATAGCTCATTCCGGTAATATAAAGATCCAGCACCTGCTTTTCAAAGGTGCTCAATTCCTTATCAATCGCCTGCTCCAGCACCTCCACATTTTCCCGATCGATAAAAAGCTCTTCGGGGCTCATCTCCAAAGCGGCCGGTATGGCATTCATGAGATTGTTTTCTTCATTACCGTCCCCGTCCTGGCTTCCGTCTCCCCCGTAAAGGGAGATATAAGTATTCAGGGGCATGTGCTTTTTCCGGGAAGACGCCTGCACCGCGGTATACATCTGTCTGGATACGCACAGATCCGCAAAGGTGCTGAAGCTGGCGTCTCTGCCGCTGTCATAATCCCGGATGGCCTTGAACAGCCCTATCATCCCCTCCTGGATCAGATCATTGCTGTCCCCGCCCAGAAGATACATGGATTTGGCTTTTGTCTTGACCATCCCTTTATATTTTTCCATGATGTAATCAGTGATGTCATTCTCGCCGTCACGAAGAAGCACAATCAATTCTTCATCACTGTATTCCCCGTAGGAATCTTTCATTGGGAAATCATTCCTTTCTCATATTTCCGGTCCAATCAGGCCCCGTGTCTCCGGCCCGCAGTCTTACTGTTCCGTCTTTTGCTGCCTAGACTGCAGAATACGGATTAAATCCGCCGCCACATGCTCTCCCAGGATCTGATAGCCATCCGCATTGGGATGGACTCCGTCCGGCATAAAATGAAGCACATTATCCTTGTCATGTCCGTCCAGGATGTTGGAATTATACAGATCAATTACCTCCATTCCGTGTTCCTGCGCCAGCTGGCTGATCACATCCGCAAACTTATCCTGGGAAATCAGGTAGGGATGCTGTGTTTTCAGATAATCCTGAAGGCTGTTGGGCAGAGGGGTCATGAAAATCACCTCCGCATGGGGATAATTTTCCTTAAGCCCGTCCATCAGTTCATCCAGATCTCCCCAGAAGGTCCGTTTCTTCCTCTCTGCGGAGTTTCCGAACTCCACAAGGCTGGCACAGAATTCGTCATTCGTTCCTCCCATCACAAGAATGATATCGGTGTCTTTGGGAATATTTTCGTACCGATCCACAAAGGCATCCGCCCAGTACCTGCCTATGGAAGAACCGCCGATTCCCAGGTTATATACCTGTCTGGCATCCAGAGCTTCCCCCAGCACGTGAGGATATGCAAGATCCTGATAATTTTCTATACTGTCCAGATTGACCGCCTGGGTGATGCTGTCTCCCAGACAGGTTATTTTAATATCGGTAAAATCAATGTTATTTTCCGAGATGGTCCTTTTATCCTGTTCGTTCACCAGCAGGGTTTCCTTATGGGAGCTTCGCACAGCCTGGCGCTGTGCCAGGGTATAACGCTTCTTTCCGAAAGGATTTTCCAGCCTGGATTCATTTTTCCCTCTTCGGTAAACGATATCGCTGCCGGAAACCGTATTGCCGGAAATATCATTATCCGAAACACCATTGCCGGACACATCATTGCCGGAAACGTTATTTCCGGATACGTCATTTCCGGACACGTCATTCCCGGATACACTGTTTCCGGACACTTCGCCTTCTTCTTCCTCTTCGTCGGCAGTATCCTTTTCGGCTTCAGCTTTTTCCGACGTATCGTTTCCCGACACCGAATTATCCGACACGGAATTGCCGGATATCGAATTACCGGATACCGAATTTCCCGAAACCGAATTTCCGGATACGCTGTTTCCGGACACATCATCCCCGCAGGGCCTCAGCAGCTCCCTTGCCGGTATTTTGTTGCCGGACACATCCTGTCCTTCCGTTTCCTCCCCGAAACCGTCTTCATCCGGGATCCCGTCACCGGATACCTGATTGCCGCTCACGTTTTCCCCTGCGGAATTCTGAGATACGCCGGAATCCTTTTCCCCTGCTTCTTCTCCCGTATCTTCTCCGGTTTGTCCGCCCTTTTCCTCTGCTGCAGCCGCCTGCTCCCCGCTCTCCGCCGTGCCGTCCTGCGCAAGCGTCTCCACATTCTGTACAAGAACGCTGTCCGCCTGCACCGCAGGGACATCGGAAGGCTCTTCTTTCGGTGTACAGGCTGCCGCAAATGATAACAGGAATACTGCCAGAAGACTGCTCCCCGTTATTTTAAGAAAACCAAACTTTTTCATTATAACAGACGCTGCCTTACGATTTCATATGCCAGAACGCCTGCTGCGACAGAAGCGTTCAGGGAATCGATATTTCCTTTCATAGGAATAGAAGCGATAAAATCGCAGTTTTCCTTCACCAGGCGGCCCACGCCTTCCCCTTCATTTCCGATAACCAGTCCGATAGAGCCAGTGAGATTCAAATCATACATCCTCGTCCCGTCCATATCCGCACAGACAAACCACATCCCCTTCTTTTTCAGTTCCTCCATGGTTTTAACCAGGTTGGTGACCTTGGCAACAGGCGTATAATTCAGTGCCCCCGCAGAAGTACGCGCCACAGCAGCCGTAAGCCCTACCGCCCGGTTTTTGGGAATGATCACGCCATGGGCACCTGCCAGGTTGGCGGTACGGATAATGGCTCCCAGGTTATGGGGATCTTCAATGTTATCCAGCAAAATCAGAAAGGGAGGCTCCTGTTTTTCCTCCGCCAGCTTCAGTATATCCTCCACCTGGGCATACTCATAAGCGGCTGCATAGGCAATCACTCCCTGATGCTTTCCGGTTTCCGACATCTGATCCAGGCGTTCCCTGGAAACATATTTTATGAGGCAGTCCGTCTTTTTGGCCTCCCTCTTAATGGTCATAATCGGGCCGTCCTGACAGTTATCCAGAATAAAAACCCTGTCGATGGTCTTGCCGGAACGGAATGCTTCGATTACCGCATTACGCCCTTCAATAGTAAGTTCTTCGTATCTCATAACAGCTCCTTCTTATAAATGAATATCCAGTTCATTCAGGGATATCTTAATCAGCTCCATAAGCCTGTCCATGCGGTCATCCAGGTAAAGATAACCATACAGGGCTTCCAGTGCGGTTGCTTTTCTGTAATCCCCCACCGTGGCATTCTTGGCCGTGGTATAGGATTTGGCATTCCTTCCCCTTCGGAAAACCGCCTGCTCTTCCGGGGTGAGGAAACTCTGGATAGCATCGCCCATAAGCGCCTGTGTCTGGGCCTTTACCAGACGGCTTTTTTCCTTATGAAGCCTGTTTGGAGAAGCATTGTGGCATTCCACCACCACGGTCCTTATAATCAGATCATAAATGCAGTCTCCCACAAAGGCAAGAGTCAGGGGGGAGTAGGTCCGCAGATCCACTTCCCCCAGCCCGAATTCTCTTTTTATCTGTGCCAGCAGGCTTATGCTCTCTTCCATTTCACTCCTTCACGGGTGTCCTCCAGGATAATGCCTTTGGCAAGCAGCTCATCCCTGATTTCATCCGCCCTGGCAAAATTCTTTGCTTTTCTGGCAGCCTGGCGTTCTTCGATTAAGGCTTCCACCGAGCTGTCCAGCATTTCTTCCTTTTTCTCCACAATCAGGCCGCAGACATCGGAAAGCTCCTTGATTTCATTCAGAAGCTCCCTGATATAGGCAGCGGAATTATCGGCAGAGGTATTGGTGTTGATAAATTTTACCAGTTCAAAAATTGCTGCAATGGCATCCGCAGTATTCAAATCATCATCCATAGCTTCGTCGAATTTAGCGGCAAAGCCTGCTGCTTCCTCCAGAAGCTTTATCTCTTCCTGGGATTTTTCCCTATCTTCCGCTTTTTCCAGAAGGAAATTCAGGTTCGTTACCGCAGTACGGATTCTGTCCAGGCCGTTCTTTGCCGCTTCCATCAGCTCATCGCTGAAGTTAAGAGGACTTCTGTAATGAGCGGACAGCATGAAGAAACGCACTACCTGAGGATCGTATTTGGCCACGATGTCACGCACAGTGAAAAAGTTTCCGGCCGACTTGCTCATTTTCTTATTATCAATATTCAGGAACGCATTATGCATCCAGTATCTGGCGAAAGGCTTGCCGTTAGCCGCTTCCGACTGGGCAATCTCATTTTCATGATGAGGGAATACCAGATCCTCTCCGCCCGCATGGATATCAATTTCATCACCCAGATATTTTTTGCTCATGACGGAGCATTCAATATGCCAGCCGGGACGGCCGTTGCACCAGGGGGATTCCCAATAGGGCTCTCCGTCTTTTTTAGGCTTCCAGAGGACGAAATCCAGGGGATCTTCCTTCTGATCTTCACCGGAAACCAGCAGCGAGCGCTTGCCGCCTTCCAGATCGTCCAGGTTTTTATGGGAAAGCTTGCCGTATTCCTTAAAGCTTCTCACACGGAAATACACGGTTCCGTCAGCGGCCGCATAGGCATGGCCGTCTTCTATCAGCTTCCCGATCATTTCCAGCATTCCGCAGATTTCCTGGGTAGCCTGGGGATGGGTGGTCGCAGGCTTCACATTGAGGGATTCCATATCCTTCCTACATTCCGCTATATAACGTTCGGAAATGACTGTGGAATCCACACCCTCCTCTATGGCCTTTTTAATAATTTTATCATCCACATCGGTAAAGTTGCTCACATAATTTACTTTATAGCCTTTATGCTCAAAATAACGGCGCACCGTATCAAATACAATCATGGGACGGGCATTGCCTATATGGATTAAATTATAAACGGTAGGCCCGCAGACATACATCTTTACCTCGCCAGGCGTAATGGGTACAAATTCTTCCTTTTTCTTTGACAGGGTATTGTAGATTTTCATCTTCTTATGATTCTCCTTTTTCTCTATTTTCGTGAAGATACTCTGATTCTTTCTATTATTATCTTAAACTTCGCACACCCCCCTGTCCCCTCCGGCCCTGTTTCCGTGGCGTCGGCCCAGTTTGGAACCCCTGCCCTCTGCGCCGGCTTTGCAGGGTTTCCTGTAAGGGGCGTATAAACTCGCCGGTCCTTAGGCCGCGTTTTTTGCGGCCTTAGCACCGCTGCGTGTTTATCCGAGCGAGAGCATCCCCTGGAAGGATCCCTGCATAGCCGGCGCAGAGGGCAGAGGTTCCAAACCGGGCCGACGCCGCGGAAACAGGGCCGGAGGGGACAGGGGCGTGTGCGAAGTTTGGGTTTTTATTCTTCCGCCTGCTCCGGAGCAGGACAGGAAACGTCTCCTGCGCCCTTTTGGCAGCACTTCAGCGTTTCATGACACCGTTCCTTCTTCCTGCATTCCTGGCGGAAGCAGCATTCGCCGTCTTCACATTCTTTTTCTTCTGTTCTTTTAAGGTAACGCACTTCCGCTTCCAGGTCAAGCAGTCTGTTGATTAATTCGCTGTTTGCATGCTGTAAATTGGAAATATCCTCTTTTACCGGATCCGGTAAGTTCACCTGATCCATGGTATCACGGGGTATTGGCTGGTTTCCCCTTTTCACCACCCGGCCGGGAACACCCACCACCGTGGAATTGGGGGGGACTTCTTCAAGGACCACACTGCCCGCTCCGATTTTCGAATTTTCCCCTATGGTAAAGGAACCAAGCACCTTCGCGCCCGCGCTTATCATTACATTATCCCCCACGGTAGGATGGCGCTTTCCGTGCTCCTTACCCGTTCCGCCCAGGGTAACGCCCTGATAAAGAGTTACGTTATCCCCTATTATGGCTGTTTCTCCTATGATAACTCCATTCCCGTGATCAATGAAAAACCCTTTTCCGATCTGTGCTCCCGGATGTATTTCGATTCCCGTTTTGCGCACGCCCCGCTGAGAGATCCACCTGGCCAGGAAAAAATGACCGGATCTGTACAGTCTGTGCGCGAGGCGGTAATGAAGCATCGCCTTAAAACTGGGATAGAGAAATACCTCCATGGAAGTATGGATGGCCGGATCCCGTTCCCGGATAATCCGGATTTCTTCTTTTATATTTCCGATTATGCCCATTTTGCTTCCTTCTTTCCTATAGGATTGACAGAAGACACCAACCTCCTTGTTTTCACATATTCTCTCTTGCTTCTTACGTAAAAAGAAAAAACGCGCCTTCTTCCATCCTCTGCTAAGAGACGGTTAAAGCCGCGGTTCCACTCTGCTTCAGGCCATTAAAAATAACAGCCTGCACTTATATCGCGTAACGTGCGTAAACGTACCCGGTTAAAGGGAATTTCTTCCTTTCACCGGATCAGCTCCCGGAGGCACTTTCAGCTGTCCTTGCCGGGAATGCTTGCAGCCGGTGACACTCCCTCTCTGCGGCAGAATACATACTTACTCTTTCCGTTCATCGCCTTTTTCCTATCATCCGATCGATGTCTATGTATACAGAATATGCAATAATAGCTTTTTTGTCAACTTTTTTTATCTACACCCCAGCTATATGATTTCATTGACACATATATCGCTAAGCGTCTGCACCTGTTCCAGGCTGTGTAGCAGCCCTACCATTTCCCAAAGGTAGCCTCCGTTGAAGGTAAAGCATTTCTCTGCCGGTTCCCTGCCGAAAAGGAAGGCACAGAAACGATCCGCCGAGGTTTCCGCATACAGCTTTCCTTTCACTTCTTCAGATCCTATTTTTTTGACAACGCTTTCTTCCGGCCCGGATTTCCAGTAAAAGTAGCCGTTGTTTTCTTCGATCAGGTTGTCCGTGTACTTCATGAAGACTTCTATTTTCTGTCTGCTGCGGATCAGAGAAAGCATCGACGGCAGATGCATAACTCTTCCCATGACTGCAGGCCTGCGTTCGGGGGCCGGTTCGATCAGAAGCTCCTCATATTCGGGAAGCACCAGGACCTCCTGTATTTCTTCATTCTTATCCGGTCCGTACAGGAAGTAACCCACAACATTATCGTCATTCAAAAGGAGGAATATATCTCCCTGTCTGGCATGCATTTCCTGTAAAGCCATCCGGTAATAGTCCCCGGAACGTTCCGCAAACAGCTGGCACCTGTGTTCCAGCCAGGACGCGGCAAAATCAGCCACATGGGAAATATCCGCCTCTTCCATTGGCCGGATCTGCAGCATGTCGGAGCCCGTATGCAGCTTTTCTTCCCGTACATCCTCCGCCGCCTGCAGAATCTTGCGTTCATATCGGATCGATATGGTCTCTCTTGTTTCTCCCTTTAAAAGGGGCAGTACCTTCAGGATAAATTCCGGCTGAAGTGTCCACTTTGGTTTATTAAAGACATAAATAAACTGAAAAAGTTCATATTCTGCCGCAGCATCCGGAAGCAGATACATAAAAGGGTGTTTCTGCTCATACTGCTGCAGACAGGCCTCTCTCAGAAGCCTGCCCATAAAACCGCTGTGTCTCTGCGTTTCACCGCTTACCGCACCTGCCGCATAATCGGCTTCTATCACCTGGCTGGAATTTCCCGTTTTCATCCGCAGCCTGCCGGTAGTCAGCCAGAGCATCGCCAGCGCCTTCCCGTCCTCTTCCATGACAAGCGCACTGCTTTTCTCCACTCTGTTTTCAAAGGAGGAATCCATAAAAAGCCGGATATCATCGCAAAAGCCTTCTTCCCACAGGGGACGAATACTGCAGCAGACTCTGCCTTCTATTTTTTTTATCTGTTGGTTCTGTATATCCATTTTATTATCCAGCCTTTATTGTATTCCGTTTTTCGGACAGCCTCCGCAGCCCGCACAGCCTGCATTGACATCAGATGAATATAATCCGTAGGGTGTATTTAAAAGGCAGACTGCCTGAGAGGAAATTCCCTCTCCCGTACCGGTAAAGCCCAGCCCTTCTTCTGTAGTTGCCTTTACATTTACCTGGGATACCTCTATCTGAAGAACCCGGGCAATATTTTCCCTCATCGTGTCAATATAGGGGCGCATTTTAGGCGCCTGCGCAATAATGGTCGCATCAATGTTTTCAATAAGGAAGCTGTTGTCCTCCAGCAGCTGCCCTACCTTGCCCAAAAGCTCCATACTGCTGATTCCTTTATAAGCAGGATCCGAATCTGGAAAATGCTTTCCGATATCTCCAAGAGCCGCCGCACCGAGAAGCGCGTCCATTATGGCATGGAGAAGCACGTCCGCGTCCGAATGTCCAAGAAGACCTTTCTCATAAGGGATGTCAACTCCGCCGATTATCAGCTTTCTTCCCTCTGTAAGACGGTGCACATCATATCCCATTCCTATTCTCATGTGTTACTCTCCTTGCATCCTTCCATTTTCCTCCCGCGCAAAAGCACCGGGCTTCTGCATGGGAAGGATATATATGTTGAAAGTATACCACAATTCGGGAACAAATAACAGGCAAACCACTCCTCATTTTTTCTCAATAATTTCTTCAATGGTATCCGCAGCCTTCAGGGCTCCGCCGGCCCTTTTGAGGCCTGCTCCTATTTTTCCGGCGTTTTCACGGCAGGATTGGTTTTCCAGGAGATATGTAACTGTTCTTTTCAGGGCTGCGGGGCGCGTGCTTTTCAGAAAAATTCCTGCGCCCAGTTCCCGCACACGGCGTGCCACAGCACCTTCTTCGGGCTGTTGGGGAAACAGCACAAGAGGGACTCCAAAATAAAGGCTTTCACTCACACTGTTCATGCCGCAGTGGGTTATAAAAACACTGGCTTCCTGCAGAACCTGAAGCTGATCCACCCTGGGAGATATGGTGAAATTGGACGGGATGTCTCCCAGGGAGGGGATATCCGTACGGCTTCCCACCGCCATAATCACATCGATGTTTTCCCCCTTCAGGGCCTCCATGCAATTACGGTAGAAGCTGTCTTTTTTATTCAGCACGGTTCCCAGAGAAACGTAAACCAGGGGACGTCTTCTTTCGGCGGCTGCCGAGACAGGAACCGCAAGGGACGGCCCGGTAAAGCGGTAACGGGAAGAAAAGGTATCCGCCATGGGCTGGAATTCCGGGGAGGTATATACGATGGTATCCGTATCATTGTCATTCTGCAGCAGTTCATAAAATTTATCCGCCTGATAGCCATGCTGCCGCAGTTCCTCCATCCTCGCATTGATTTCAGACATCCCCGCCATCATGCGGAAGATTTCTCCGGGCTTCTGCTTCATCAGCTTTGCGGTGTACCTGTTGAACGCAAAGGTGGTTGTCGAACACACATAAGGGATTCCCAGCCTTTTGGCATAGAGCTTTCCCCAGATGCAGATGGAATCGGACACGATGCAGTCGGGCTTCCATTCTCCGAATTCTTTCAGTATCCCTTCTTCCATGGCCAGGGTCACATGGACGGTCATGGAAATCAGAGACGCCAGATCCCTGCCCACTTTCTTATCAATATCCGCGGGGGCGGGAGGCATGTATTCATCACAGCAGATGCAGGCTGCACCAGTGTTCTCTATCCGATCCCGGAATTCCCGGAAGGAATAATAATGAACTTCATGCCCCCTTTTCACTAATTCACGTACCACCTCCAGTGTGGGATTGGTATGGCCATATGCGGGAATGTTAAAAAATGTGATTCTGCTCATTATATCCTCCTTTTGTTCTACTTTTATTTATTTGTTTTATATGTATTACTTTTCTTACTTTTATAACCAAATTATACTCTTTACGGTATCCAGTGTCAACATAAAAGACTGCCGTCTGAGAATTTGGTTCCAATTCTCAGACGGCAGTCCTTATTTCATATCCTGGCATCATTCTTCTTCCGGTTCCTTTTTGCTGAAAACATCATCAAACAGCTGAACCGTGCTGTTAAAAGGCAGAATGCCTATTCCCTGCGCTTCATCCGCGAGCAGGAGAAGCATGTCACCGGGTTCGATTCCGAACATATCCCTGACTTCCTTCGGCACAACAATCTGGCCTTTGGGCCCCACTTTTATGGACGCCACAAATTTCCCCTCCGGCGGTTTTAACTTTGCCATATATCTTTCCTTCCTTCTGTCAGCATTTCAATCCACAGTATCACTTGTAAGAAAAATCTTACCACCGTTTCTGTCAGCCGTCAACTCTGTTCCTTATATCCGGCTATCCTGCCGGCTTGTTTTGCCGGTTTTCAGGCCGAAAAGACTGTTCAAAACAGGAATCCTGCCAAATCCCATCTCCAAAAGAAGGGAGGCTGAAAGGGAGAACAGGAACACAAGGATATAATTCCACAAATAAGGAAGGGTGAATCTGTCAGTCAGAAACCAGGCGGCATAAATCATGGGAACATAATGAAAATAGTAAATCCCAAAGCTGTGGCTGCTCATATAGGAGGTAAACCGGCTGCGGAAATTGATCCAGCGGCCGGCGACTCCCAGAATCCCAAGGAGCATGAGCCAGGTATACAGCATCACCACCGGATTATTCACTGTCATCTGATAAGGGATTCCCCAGGAAAAAACCGTTTGGGCCGCACCTGCTGCCAGTCCCGCCCCCAGCAGGGGAAGGCTGTATTTCTGAAGCTGCCGCATTATCTTTTCATGGTAAAAAACATAATATCCCATAAGAAAAAGAAGCAGATACAAACCCACGCGGAAGGTATAGGCGATATACAGGATTTGGGCGGAGGCAAGCACCGGGAAATACAGAAGCAGCAGTATGGGCAGCGTACATTTTTCTCCCAGCGCGGACAGCCGTCCTTTTTTGTCCGCTTTCCTGATCCCCGCCAAACATGCGGATAAAACGAACAGCTGCAGAAGGAACCAGGACGGCCCCATTCCCTGAACTGCCCTGATACAGAACACCACCCATTCCGGCAGGGATGCAAACGCTTCGGGGATCCCGTTTACCCGGATGGAAAGCCCGGAATCCAGGGGCCCGATGAACACTATATAGGAAAGGAAAGGCAAAAGCAGCCTGCGCGCCCTGTCCCGCACAAAGGCCCTGCCGTTCCTTTTTTCCAGAGAAATACGGGCACAGATTCCGCTTACCACAAACAGCAGGCACATAAACCAGGGATATATCAGATATCCAATGGTATCCAGCGCCGGAATTCCTGGCGCATTTATACTCATCACCGCCCCGCAGCTTGAAAAAATGCTGACCACATGAAATACAAGCACCAATATAATCACGGTCCATCGGATATTATCCAGATAATTTTTTCTCATCAATCCATCTCCTGTCCAGTTATGCATCCGGCTTATTTAACCAACCTCCGCACATGCCCCTGTCCCTTCCGGCTGCTGCTTCCGGGTGACCCATCGGTTTGGATTTCCTTCCCTCTGCGCCAGCCATGCAGGAATCCTTAAAGGGGACACTCTCGCTCGGATAAACACGCAGCGGTACTAAAGCCGCAAAATACGCGGCCTAAGGACCGGCGAGTTTATACGCCCCTTACAGGAAACCCTGCATGGCTGACGCAGAGGGAAGGAAATCCAAACCGATGAGCCGCCCGGAAGCAGCAGCCGGAAGGGACAGGGGCATGTGCGGAGGTTGGGTTATTTACTATACATTTTGTCACACATGTGCCATAATCAAAACATACAGGATCCTTCCGACAAAAGCAATACGCGGAAGGATAGTGCAACAAAACGAGAAAATGTGTGACAGGAGGATTTTATCATGAATAAAGGCCAGTCTCATCCCGCTTCCGCTTTATCGGAAAATTTACTCTCCAAAGGACTGCTTTCTCTGCTGGAGGAAAAGCCCTTCCGTGATATTACCGTAAAAGAGCTGTGCGTCCGTTCCGATATAGCAAGGCGCACTTTTTACCGGCATTTCCATACGGTGGAGGATGTGATGGATTATGCGCTTTCACATATTATCGCCCGGTTCCGGGAACAGATGCTGCTTACGCAAAAAGAGACGTACCCTTCCATACTCGCTTCCTACTTCGCTTTCTGGAAAAATTACGCCTCTCTTCTTGAACTTTTAAACAAAAACAATATCACATATCTTCTGTTCGGAAGATATCTGGAATGCCTCTCATCCCTTCCCTGGCTTTTTCCTAGTGAGGACAGCCTTACCGAAGACAGGGATTCCTTTGTATGCCGCCTTGCCTATCATTCCGGCGGCCTCTGGAGCGTCCTGACCTATTGGAGCATGAACGGATGCCGGATACCGGAAGATACACTTGCCCAAATTCTATGTTCCCAAATGCCTGGTGCTCCATCCGGCCGGATGGAGCACTAGCACCCGTTAAAACGAATCTGCCGTAAACCAGAACACCGGAAGCGGGAACCATCCGGCAGGCGCCGGAATATCCATATAGCGGCCATATCCGGAAAGCAGAAGCTGCTGGGCCTGCTGTTTATCCAGAGTGACGGCCCCCGGCAGGGCCTTTCTTTCCACACTGACCCCGTTTTCCGTCACACACGCCGTCACAGGCTGTCCGTCCAGACAGGCGGAAAACTCACCCGGCACGAGGCCAAGAGTCCTCTGCTTCAGAGTCAGGTAGGCTTCCAGCACGTTTGCAAAATCAAAAATCTGGTACATGCCGCTCGGGCATTCGAAATAGCTCTCTGCAAACCTTCCGATGCACTTATTTAAACTGCGGTCATAGGCGGAAGAGAATATCATGATTTCCTCTGTTCCGGCATATTCCATATAAGCCTTCACGGCCTTTTCCATATCTTCCGGCTGTTCCACCGCCATCTCACGGATCTCCTTACCCTCATTACAGGTCAGAAGGTATCCCGCAAGGACTCCGTCCTTTTTCATTCCAACAGCCTTTTCATTCGCCGTCGCCGCAATGGCTAAAACGTTCTCCGGCTCTCTTGTTACCCAGGAGGGACGTTTCTCATTCTGCCGGCACATAAATTCCGCCGCGCCTTCCGCCTCTGAAAGAGGGACAAAAGAGATTCCCCGGGTATCCGTCTGCTTCAGCGCATGGCGGATGTTATCACTGCTTACCGTATACCGTATCTGTATGCCGCCCCGTGTAAAACCAAAATATTCATATCTCTGCCGCTGCCCGTCCAGCACTGCAATGTCACAGGTCTCCTGCATTTCCTTCAGCCAGTCCTGCATGAGTCTCTTCATGTGGCCTTCCCCCCGTGCTTTGGGATGCACGGAAACGGTCCCCACAAAACCCGCCCGTAGAGGATGTCCCGCTACCATAAGCTTTTCCGGCAAAACCGCGATCTGAGCCCGCAGCTTACCGTTTTCATCTGCCGCCACCCGATGAATAAAGGCGGAATCCACACCTTCCCCGTATACCTTGGGTATCAGCGTTTCAAAATCATGAGGACAATGAGCCGTGCTGAAAACATAATTGGCCAGTTCTATACAGGCATCTTTTTCTTCCGGCCTCGCTATTCTGTATTCACTCATTCTTTTTAATACCTCTTTCCCCTGTTTTTCATTTGTAGCGCCAGTTTACCCCATATACGGACAGCTGTCAATCACTTCACCACCAGTTCTTCCCTCTCCCCGTTCAGCTGGCCTCCCTGCACCCAGTTTTCTGCTTCCTGCTCCATTATTTTATCCATCATCTCCTGAATCTCCATGCTGGCGTTAAATCCAATCCCTTTCACAGCCTGATCGTATCTGGAAAAGGTTATCATTGCTTTTTGTCCGTTTACCCCGATCACATTTATAGTGATTTCAGGATCATTGCTTCCGTAGCCCTGACTGTTATAAATACATTCCTTTACCTCGCCGTTCACCAGATTTTTCTTTTCCGCAAAAGCTTTTGCCAGCTTCATATATTCGGAAGGGTTCTTTTCCAGCCCGCTGTCCAGTCCCAAATCCACGGTTACATTGAGAGTCCTGCCGAAGGAGGCGATGAAGGCTTCCCCCGTCACTGCGTCAATGAGAAAAGTATAGTTCGTATCCCCCGGCGTCCTGCTCTTGCCGAACCTCACATCCCCGCTCCAGGATTCTCTGGGAAAGGTAGCGGTTCCGGGATCATAACCCATATAAATGGTAGCGCCGTCCAGCTTCACACCAAACATCTTCCAAAGTAGCTGCGCCCCCATTTCCGCCGCTTTTTCCTGTGACAAATCCTTTTCGGAAGGCTTTTTGTCCTTGTAATAGTCCAGAGGATCCTCCACAACAGTATAGGCCGCCTTCTGATACCCTTCCGGTACCGTACTCGTTTCCGGGGCTGCCGGGAGGGTGTAAGCAGTCGGAATCATTTCCGCCCCCTTCATATCCACCGCGGCCGCCGCTTCCGCCAGACCGCTGAACATAGCCGTACAGCCAATCACCAGCGCAAAAGCTCCGCATATTGCAAGACCAGTTTTTCCTTTGTTTTTTCTCATTAATCCTTACCTGCCTTTCTTTTTGATAAGGCAACTATAAGCCGGAATTATAAGGAAGTTATCACCGACTTATTACCGAGTTGTAAAAAGAAAATAACTTTTAACACACTAACCCGCTTCATAAGGAAAAGCAATCCGTACGGTTGTTCCTTTCTGCGGTATGGAATCCAGCTCCATGACCGCCTGATGAATGTCCGCGATCTGTTCGCACAGAGACAGCCCCAGTCCCGCTCCTCCCTCTTTCCGGCTGCGGGCCTTATCCACCCGGTAAAAGGCTTCCCTCACCCGCCCGAGCTCCTCTGGCGGGATCCCTCTTCCGTTATCCGAAACACTGAGAACCGCTTTTTCCCCGTCCCGGTAAGCTTTTACCTGTACACACCCGCCGCTTTCACAGGCCTTTATTCCATTGTCAATCAAATTGATAAGGAGGCTTTCCAGCAATTCCGGATTTCCCTTCAGCACATCCAGTTCTGCCTGAAAGACCACGGTTATTCCCCTTTTTTCCGCCTTGGCCCGTACCGTATATTCAACCGTTTCCATAAGCCGCTCCACAGGAACCGGCTCCCACGCTATATCTTCTCCCCGCAGAGCGGCCAGCTCCAGCAGCTGCCGGGATAAATTGGACAGCCGCCGGCATTCCGACATGATATATCCGGCGCAGGCCACCTTATCCTCCTCCGTCACAGCCGCCTTCTGGAGATATTCCCCATAGCCGTAAATAGCCGTGAGGGGTGTACGCAGTTCATGGGCGAAATTATCCACAAGCCGCTGCTTCTCCTCAGCGGCCTCCTGAAGAGCCGCTATCTGCCTTTGAATGGTGGACGCCATTTCATTAAAGCTTCCGGCCATTGCCGCCACCTCATCCTTTCCCTTTTCCGGCAGCCTCCCCTGCAGGTCTCCGGAAGCTATACTGCGGGATGTTGCGGCAATCTGCTGCAAAGGCGCAAACAGCCGGTTCAGCAGGGTGAGAAGACACAGGGACAAAAGAAGGGAACAGCCGCTTCCCCCGAGAAAAAGCGTGTTTTTCAGTTTCCTCCAATTCTCATACATCTGCCTCAGATCATACCGGTACACCAGAATATAGTCATCCCACGGCTGCGGGAATTTCCCCTCCACATAAAGAAACAGCCCGTCTGTCCGGATCCTGCGCATTCCCTCTTCGGCTGCCGCTGTTTTTTCCATGTCAAAAATCTCCCGATCATCCACATCGGAATATAACAGCTGCTCCCCGCGGTACAAAAACAGCGCCCTCCGCTTATCCTTCCGGTAACGGGTATATGGCTCCATAAGCTTCGCTGCATCATAGCCGTCCCCGCCCTCCGCCTGCATATCACGCATTACCGAGGAAAGGATCATATAATGTTCCGACAAAGCCATCTCCTTCTGTATCTCCAGTTTTTCTTTCCAGAGCATAACGGAAAGCAAAAGAACCGCCCCGTTGAAAAAAAGAAGGAACATAAACTGCGTGGTAAAAAAGGTTTTCTTCTTCATTTGATAATCTCCAGCCGGTATCCCAGCTTATAGACGGTTTTGATACTTTCCTCCAGACCAAGCTTTTTGCGCAGCTTCTGGATATGTACATCTACCGTGCGGGTATCCCCTTCATAATCATATCCCCATACCAGCTCCAGGAGCCGTTCCCTGGAAAGGGCGATATTCCGGTTTTTTACCAGTGTTTCCAGCAGCTCATATTCTCTGGGAGTACAGTCTACAGCCTGTCCGTCCTTTTCTATTACCCTGCTTTCAAAATCAATCCGGACGCCGTAAAAGGTAAAATCCTTCCCTCCCTTATGTGTCCTTCTCAGAACCGCTTCCACCCTGGCCAGCAGCTCCAGCATCTCAAAGGGCTTGACCATGTAATCATCCGCACCCATGCGAAGCCCCTTCACCCGATCGGTAAGTCCCCCTTTTGCCGTCAGAAAAATAGTCGGGACCTCCCCGGCCTCCCGGTACACCTCAAAGCCATCCAGGCCGGGAAGCATAATATCCAGAAGCATCAGATCGAAGGCCTGTTCTTCCAGCACCTCCACCGCCGCTTTCCCGTCATACACCGATCTGCACCGGTGTCCGACCAGCTCCAGATTTCTCCGGAGCAGCTCATTTATTGCTGTCTCATCTTCTACAATCAGAATCTCTGCCATAGCTCCCCCTCATTTTTCCTTTTCCTGTTCATTTTATTATGGACTTGTTATGAAGTTGTAAAAATCCCGGAAGCACTTTTCTATTTTCATTTTCAATCCCGTACCGTTCACAAAAAGGCTATGGAACCTTTTCCTGCGGTTTCCATAGCCTTATTCCTGTGCCGGTTTTCTTACCCTTTTTTATTCTCCAAATCCCTGACTCGGCGGAGAAGCTCTTCATATTGTTGTTTCTGTTCTCTGATTAACAGCTCCTGACTGCTGATAGTCTGTTTCTGTTCATTAATTATTTCCTGCATTTCATCAATCATATACTGCACCGTATTCCGATCAAGCTCCTGCAGTTCCTTTGAATACATTCCCATCACCTTCTCCATATTGAGACAGATTTCATAGATATCCTCGTAGATTTCACGGAAGTCCGGATAGCTTTCAATCAGTTCAATGATGCGCTCCGGTTCCTCCGAACCAAAAAACATCAGCCAGGCCTCCAGCTCGTTTTCCACACTTTTATTGTCCATGTTTTTTCGGAATATGTCAAGCGCTATGAAGATAAAATTCTGCAGCAGATTGAGTTCCAGCCCCGTGTCAAATCCCCAGAAGGATTTATGGATATATGCATTTTCCAGCCTTTTTATTTCTGCCGGGCTTTTTTCAAACAAGACGATGGTATATACATTTTTTATGTTCTTATAACTGAATTTCCGATTCCGGCCCTGTATCTTCTCCCTCGCCCTTTTGTATTGTCTAAGCAGCAGATCCGCCGAATAGCATGCGCTGCGTTCTCCGGGAAAAGCATAGCCTATTTTCTGGATCTCAATATCCGCAAGTCCTCCGTCTTCAAATTCCACTACAATATCTGTAACAAGCAGAGAACCTTCTGCCGCAATCCTCGTACTGTCATTGGGAATTACCTGCTTAATAGTCACTCTTTTTCCCAAAAGAAGTGACAGGAACCGATTCAGCCTGCCAGGTGAATATTCTGGATTCATGATTTCTTTGAAAAAGGAATCGTATAATATTTTTACACCTTTTACTCCTGTACAGAAATCAAGGAATTCTTCCTGCCGTTCCTGCTCCCAGCTGTCAAAAAGCGTACTTAAAGCCATAGAACTGCCAATCTCTTTCAGCACCTCCTTTCTTTCCCTGATCAGCGGGAAATAGTCTTTGAGCCTGTTTGCCATAAACAATGCCCTCCTTTATTAAGTTTTCTGTCATCACCTGGTAATTGCTTCGAAAAGGAAGCACAAGAAAGTGAAAGACGGCCCTTGGGCCTGAACAGTATGGCAGTTCAGATACCGCCATGTGACGAAATAAGAATAACATATTGTGGGAATTTACGCAACTGTATTTTCATCCAGGCTGCGGATTCGACAGCTGTTCCACAGCCTGAATGGAATATATTTTTATTGATTATCCGCATGAAGAGTAAAAGTGATGAAATCCAGGGCACCTTCTCCTTCGTAACGGAAATATAGATCATGAGGACCATTGGATACGGCAACCATACCTGTGATATCCTGCCATGTGTCCGCAGCTACGTCCACGTTCAGGGTTCCGGCCGGTTTGGTGAGATCCTCCGTAAAGACGGTGATGGTTCCTTTTGCTTTTCCTCTGATCTTCAGGGTTATTTTCTGCAGGTTATAAAAAGAGAAGCTTTTGTAGCCTGTCATTGTTCCGTCTTTTATGTTGGCAACGTACTGAACCGGCAGGGTGTCTCCGCTCATTTCTTTTTCTGCATCCGGTTCCTTGTCGGGGACATCCTGGGTCAGGTAGGGGAAATGAAGCTGCATTTCCTTCTGCCCGGAGAATACGGCGCCGTCTTTGCCTGTCAGCCTGCAGCAGATACAGGCGGGATATGTGCCTTTTCCTTCGAGAGGGCCGTCGTTCAGGCCGCAGGAAGTTACAGGTACCTGCCGGATGCTTCCGTCATCGGCTATCTCTATTTTTTCCGCACAGCCCTGTCTGCTGAACTGGGTGCGGTTACTCTGTCTGTGATAAAAAACATACCACTGTCCGTTTATATATTCCATTCCGCCGTGGGTATTTCCCAGGCAGTTCAGCGCTTCTGCGGCGGTTCTTCCGTTCAGGCCCACATCCCCGATATCGATCAGGGTTCCGCCGTACTTGTAATCCCTGTCAGGCTTATCGCTGACAGCATAACACAACTCGTGGCTGAGAACGGAGGAATATACAAAATAATAGGTGTTTCCTATTTTGCGGATAGAACTTGCCTCAAAAAATTCATGTCCCTCAAAACCAGTCCCTTCACTGTCTGCAATGGATGGCAGCAAAAGCCTGGGTTCTGTTTTCAGGGTAAGCATATCCGGTTCCAGCGTCATTACCTGGGAGCCCTGTTTTCCGCCGATATGTTCTTTATGCATAGGGGCGTTGCCGGAATACAGGTAGATTTCTCCGTCATCATCAATGAAAATCCCCGGGTCAAACTGGCTCAGATCATCCTCTCCCTTGCCCAGGACTGTTCCGTCTTTATGGCGTACCAGGCCTAAATATTCATAGCTTCCGGCAGGAGTGTCGCATACGGCAACCCCGATCTCAGGCAGAAAATCCAGACAATAATAAAGGTAATATCTTCCATCCGGCCCTTTTACCACATCCGGCGCCCACAGGGCATGGATACCCGGAGGATTCAGGCCATTTCCGAATCTGGATTTTACATCATAAATTCTGGGTATGCTGTTATCCTCCGAAGGATTCTGATTCCTGGGATCCTGGTCTTTCCGGAAAATCACCCCTTCGTATTTCCATTCTTTCAAATCCTTTACGTCCGCAGAATAACAAATGTAATCATTCAGGCAGAACATTTCTCCGTCAAACCGGTCATGGCTCCCGTATATATAGACTCTGTCCCCGAATACATGCGGTTCCCCGTCCGGAACATACTCATAGGTCGGTAAATAGGGATTATATACCTGCTTTTTTTCAGCTGCTTCCTTCATCTTCTTCCTCCTGCACTTTATTTTCTGTCATGAAATTTTAGCTTTTTTATTATATCACAATAACTTCCCTATACATATCCCTTATCTGACCAGTCATGTTCCTTTATCCGCAGATATTCTTCCATGGAAATTGTCAGGATCGTGCCGTGCTTAAAGCCATAGGGGAAATCAAAAGAGGCGTCCGATCTGACAAACCGGCCATCTGCAAGACTGTCGGCAACAAAAGGCACGTAGCCCTGTCCTGCTCCGGGTACCCCATAGTAATCCAAAAAAAGGCACCATCTGCCATCCTCCAGCTTTACGGCAGTGGGAGCTTCATACAGCCCACTTTCCACAGCCTCCATGCTCCGGTCAAAGGCTTCCACCCGTTCGTAAGGCCCTGCCGCATGTTCTGATTTCAGGAGGATGATTTTTTCAGGATTTCCCTCGCTCTTTACAAACATATAATACAGGCCGTTTTCTTCGTAAATGGCAGAATCAATAATACCGCTGTCCTCTTTCCTGTACAAAAGTTCAGGCTTGCTGAATTCGTGAAAATCTTTTGTCCTGCAGAAGTAAATTCCTTTTCTGCCATAATCATTGCAGCTGTGTGAGGAAGACCAGTGAAGGAGGTAATCTTTATTTTCCCTGTCGTAAATGATATCCGGCGCCCAGAGGCAGCCAAAGTTCTCATCGCCAATCTTCACAAGCCGCTGTTCGGTCCAGTCTGTCAGGCTGTCCGATTCCCATACGGAAAAACATTTGCTTCCGTTTCGGCCGATTTCCTCCCAGGAGCCGTGGTACTGGTTTCTCATACCGTAGGAAAGGCTGAGATCCGTTGCAAATATATAGAATCTGCCGTTCTCCTCACACCTGGTAATTGTGAAATCTCTGACTCCCTTGTCTCCGTAATAGGTCCAGAGGACCGGATCTCCTCCATTGACCTCCTCCCAGTGGAAGCCGTCCCTGCTCAGTCCGAAATATACCTGTTCTCCGTCAGGGGTGGTCTTTTCTTTAAAATGTACGAATAAATATGCCTGCATTTTTTCCTCCTTCGATGTGTGGGGTTTTCTTTTCATTATAAGTTTTTCTGGGGAGAATTGGTATGTGAAATTTTTTAATTTTAGGGTAATATTTATATCTGGATTCTAATGGTGGAGTTTGTATCGGCTGTGAGTTATCCACTCCACATATTGCAGTATGTAATAGTTCCTGGACCGGGTAAATCATGACTTATCTTAGAAAATATTCAGAATTGTATTTTAGACAGATATAGCAGGAATTTATTTTTAAAACTTCCATGTCTCCTTGTTCTCACGCTTCACCGTTGTTTCAAACGCATGGTCATGATATAATTTGCTAAATGAAGGCATTTTTTAAAGGAGAATTAAGTAATGAAACTTAAAATAATTGTCCCTGCTGTAATGGCTGTTATGCTAATCCTTACCGCCTGTAATACTTCATCTGAAAATCTTACATCAGAAAGCCCATTATCCGATGCTTTGGCATCAGAAAGCATGAGCACAGATATGAAAACTGAGACAATCGACAATGAGACCTGGTATTATGTGGAAACAGAGGCTCAGCTTCGCTCTATAGCTGATAGTGACACAGCGCTCGCACAGAATTATATTCAGAATACAAACATTGAACTTACATCAGAATGGATTTCTATTGGTGATGATGAACATCCGTTTACGGGGAAATACAACGGTAATGGCTACACCATTTCCGGTCTTTGCTATCCTGTTGGTGAGAAAAAATATACTGGCCTTTTCGGATACTCAAAGGGTGGGGAAATGTATAATATTACTCTTATTTCTCCTGATACGACAAATGCAGACGGAGCCCACAATGGTGCTATCGTAGCCATTTGCTTAGATGGCGGAGGTTCCTATGACAATACGGTTCTTGATAAAGAACCATCTGTTCCGGAAGGTTAAAAAATAGTATCATACTCTTACACTTTGGAAAAGGTTTGGAGGGCAAGATGTGTAATTCCATATTTGACACTTTATCATGGTATTTATCATCATTTTGTCGATAACTTTTTGCTTATATAACAAGAGTCCGGAAACAGAATATTTCCAGACTCCTGATAGATTCATTTCACAGCTCAAATTTAAAAATACGCAGGTTACACCATCAATTGATAAATCTTTATGACATCCTGTTCCTTCAGTCCGACAAATCCTCCGATTTGTCCATTTCGCCCATCACCAAAGCAGGCGGTATGAGCCAGTTTCGGTATATCCTCTTCCTTAGCTCCCAGCTCCCTCAAAGTGGAAGGCATTCCGATTTTTTTCAAATAGTCCTCAAATGCCCTTATTCCTGCTACAGCCGTATTTTCCGGATTGGAAAAATCCATGGAACAGCCCCATACCCTGGATGCCACCTGTGCAAACCGCATGACATCATTTTTATAGACATACTTCATCCAGGCCGGAAAAACGACTGCCAGGCCTGCTCCGTGAGCGCAGTCATATATCGCCGACAGTTCATGTTCCATATCGTGGCTCGACCAATCCTGAACCCGGCCTACACCGCAGGAATTATTATGGGCCATCATTCCCGCCCACATAATATTAGCCCGTGCTTGATAATTGTCCGGCTCCTCAATCACCCGCAGGCCTTCATGAACCATGGTCAAAAGCAGCCCTTCGATCATACGATCTGTTACTTCGACCTCTTTTGAGGTTGTAAAATATCTCTCAAACAGATGCGCCATAATATCGGTGATACCGCAAGCCGTCTGATAGGCCGGGAGAGTCTGTGTCAACTCCGGATTAAGAATGGAAAACGTAGGACGGAAGCCTTCTCCGCTCGCCCCTCTTTTATACATGCCGTTCTCATTCGTAATTACAGAATCCGGCGAACCTTCACTGCCCGCAGCCGCTATTGTCAGAATTGTGCCTATAGGCAGCGCTTTCTCAACCTTTTTCCCCTGATAAAAATCCCAGAAGTCTCCTTCATACACCGTCCCTGCGGCAATCGCCTTCGAGGAATCAATTACGCTCCCGCCTCCGACAGCCAGTACGAAATCCACATTCTGTTTCCTGCAAATATCAATTCCTTCATACACCAGCCCGCTTCTCGGATTCGGTTTTACCCCGCCCAACTCCACATAAGGAATACTGCATTCCTCCAAGGAACTCTTTACACGATCCAGCAAGCCGGAGCGTGCAGCACTTGTACCTCCATAATGCAGCAGCACTTTGGAACCGCCAAAACGCTTCACATAATGGCCAACATTTGTTTCTTCCTTTTTTCCGAATACAAAGTAGGTAGGACTGTAAAATGTAAAATTATCCATATCAAATCTCTCCTTTTTCCTCTTATCTGTTTCTATGTCATTTTTTAATCTGTATAAAGTTACTTGTTATGCGCCAGTTCATAGGCCACATCCACTATCATATCTTCCTGACCGCCAACCATTTTCCGCCTTCCCAGTTCCGCCAGGATATCCCTTGTATTCACGCCGAACCTTTCAGAAGCCCGTTTTGCATGGAGCAGAAAACTTGAATATACACCGGCATACCCCAGCATGAGCGAATCCGCATCAATTACCTGTGGATATCGCATTATCGGAGCGACCTCCTCTTCTGCCGTTTCCATCAATACTTCAAAATCGGCCCCGCTATCACATCCCTGCCGCTGCAGAACAGCCTGCAGCACCTCTATCTGCGCATTGCCGGCACCGGCGCCCAGACCTCTCAAAGAGCCGTCGATATAGGAGGCTCCTTCCGAAATCGCTGCCAGAGAATTTGCGATGGCCAGCCCTAAATTATTGTGTGCATGGAATCCTACCGGAATACATAGCTTTTCCGTAAGGACGGAAATCCTGGCCTTCACCCCATCCTCCGTCAGATAGCCAGCCGAATCAGCCAGATTCACATAATCAGCGCCTGCTGCCTCGAATATTTTTGCCTGTTCCAAAATTTTTTCCGGCTCTGCCATGTGCGCCATCATCAAAAAGCCGACTGCAAACATTCCTTTTTCTTTTGCTGCTTTTATATGTTCAATACCAACATCAGCCTCCGTAACATGCGTCGCAACACGCAGAACACGGACTCCATATTCGTATGCCTCTTCCAGATCCTTTATTGTTCCGATTCCCGGGATCAGCAGCGCACCCAGCCTTGCTCTTTTTATGACTCCTGACACGACCTCTATTAATTTCATTTCCGGTGTAGCTGAAAAACCATAATTCATAGAGGATCCACCCAAACCGTCGCCGTGGCTGACCTCTATTACCTCTACCCCCGCACGGTCAAGCCCCTGTGCGATCCGGACCGCCTGCTCCTGTGTGAAGCTGTGGCTCATCGCATGGCTGCCATCCCGTAGGGTTACATCAACCAGCTTAACTTTTTTATTCATCCGTATACTCCTGCTTTAATAAGTAGTTTGGAAGCCGGCAAACCTTTCTGCCGCAACCTTTTGGGCCACTTCAACAGCGGCCGCATTAATAATATCCAGATTTCCCGAATACTTAGGCAGAAAATCTCCGGCGCCTTCCACCTCAACGATCACAGTCACCTTATTTCCATCCACAATCGGCGGTGTCCTCAGCTTATAACCGGGCACATAGCTTTGTACTTTTTTTACCATTTCCTCCACGGCCTGTGTGATTCTCTTTTCATCCGGATTCCGTACGAGGGAATAAATGGTATTCGTCATCATCAGGGGCGGATTGGCAGGATTTAAAATGATGATTGCTTTGCCCTTGTCCGCACCGGCTACCACCTCCAACGCTTTGGCCGTTGTCTCCGTAAATTCGTCTATATTAGCACGGGTACCGGGACCGGCACTTCTGGAGGAAATACATGAAACTATCTCCGTATAGGAACTGTCTGCGGCCTGATTAACTGCCCAGGCAATAGGTACGGTCGCCTGACCGCCGCAGGTAACCATATTGAAATTCATTTCATCGGAAAGAGATGCCAGATTCACGCTGGGGACTACGTAGGGACCCACAGCAGCAGGCGTCATATCGATCGCTATGATTCCCGCTTTCCGCAGCAGCGGTGCATGTTCCAGATGGGCCTTTGCCCCGGTAGCGTCAAAAACAATCTGTATATCCTTCCGGCTTAGTATATCCTTTATTCCATTTGTGGTAGTTTCAATACCAAGGGACTGTGCACGCCTGATCCCATCGGATTCTATAATTCCTGCCATTAACTTCATATGAAGGCATTCACTCCGCATTACCTTATACATCAGATCCGTCCCGATATTTCCCGGACCTATTATTGCCACATTCACTTTTTCCATTTTATCCCCCTGCCTGCTATCACGCGGACCAGTTCACGGCAGCATTGCCGGCATTTTCTCATTCCATTTCCATGCAAAATCTGGATTCTGTACACAAAATTTACCGCCGCTGATTTCCATAAACATTCCTGTAAGATAGGAAGCGTTATCAGATGCCAGGAAGCATACCGCAGCGGCTACATCCTCCGGTTTTCCCAAACGACGCAGGGCAATAGCATCGGTCAGTTCCTCTTTTTTGCATTCTATTACATCTTTTGTCATGCCTGTCTCTATCACACCCGGTATATATCCGTTCACCCTTATCCCATAAGGGGCAAGCTCTGCCGCCAGCGTTTTCGTAAGATTATATACAGCAGCCTTGCTGGCCGCATAGGCTCCGCTTCCGGCAGAACCGAGCAGGGCCGCATAGGAAGCCGCATTAAGTATTACACCGCCATGCTCCATCCATTTACGGCATTCGATTGCACAGAGGAAAACTGATTTCAAATTGACATTCATAACCATATCCCACTGGTCTGCCGACATATCGCATACCATAGCCTGGGGATATACACCGGCATTATTTATAAAAACATCGATATATCCAAAATCCCTCACCGCTTCTTCAAACATGCCGGTAACCGATTCCGGCTTCGATACATCAGTCACATAAGCTTTGACAGTTCCATATTTTTTTAGTTCCGCCGCAGCCTCATCCAACGCCTCTTTCCTCAAATCACAAATGAAAACGTTCGCGCCGCATTTTAAAAACATTTTCGCAATGGCAAATCCTATTCCATGTATACCTGCAGCGCCTGTAATTCCTACGTTTTTATTCTTAAAATCAAATGACATCATGTTCTCCTTATTCAAATCCAAACTATTTTCTGCTCCAGTCCAATACAGCGCCTTTGCTTGCTGAGGAAGCAAAGCGGGAATATAGTCCCAGATACCCATCCAAAGCCGGCGGCTTCCGTATAAGGGATTTTTCCCTCCTCAGATCCATGGTATTTTCATCCACATGAAGGGTAATTTTTCCATGCGGGATATCGATTGTAATTTCATCATCATCTTCTACGTAGGCGATAGGTCCTCCTTCCGCAGCTTCAGGCGATATATGGCCGGCAAAGCATCCGTTATTGGTTCCCGAAAAGCGACCGTCCGTAATCAAAGCTGTGGCAGCGGAAAGTCCAACTCCATATAAATACTTCATAGCTTTGAACATTTCCCGCATTCCAGGGCCTCCTTTAGGCCCCTCATAGCGTATGACAACAACATTCCCCGGGACAATTTTACCCGACAGGATCGCTTCTTCAGCTGCTTCCTCTCCATCGAAGACCCTGGCTTTCCCGGTAAAGCACCTCATGTCCGGTGCAATAGCGGATGGCTTCGTAATACATCCCTCCGGAGCGAGGTTTCCCTCCAGAATTGCAATTCCGCCAAATTCACTGAATGGTTCATCAATAGTCTTAATAATAGTTCTGTCAACCGGGATATAAGGATAAGACTCTATATTTTCAGCAGCCGTTTTACCAGTAACGGTCATCACATCCATATTTAACAACGGCTTCAGTTCCTTCATGACCTGTGGAATACCGCCTGCCAGATAGAAATCCTCCATATCATATCTTGCCGCCGGATTCACCTTTACAATCAATGGAGTGTCCTTCCCGACCGTCTTGAATTTATCTGTCATTTCCGCTCCTGATATCCCAATTTCTTTTGCAATTGCTGTTAAATGCAGGACACCGTTCGTAGAGCCTCCTGTGGCGTTGAGCACTCGAATCCCATTCTCTATGGAAGCAGCGGTAAGAACATCACCCGCGGTAATATTCCGGTTAACCAGTTCCACGATTTTTTCTCCCGTCTGGTAGGCAAGCCTTGTTCTTTCCGCATATACGGCCGGAATTAGGGCTCCGCCGGGAAGTGTCATTCCCAAGCTTTCCGACAGGCAGCACATGGTATTGGCCGTCCCGTAGAAAGAGCAGGAGCCATAGGTAGGGCCACAGGTGTCCTCCAGACGCACCAGCTCTTCCTCCGTGATTTTTCCCGCCTTCAGCATTCCATTTCCCTCAGCCAGAGAGGTAAGGTCAGCTTTGCGCCCGTCAAATACCGGACCTCCCAGCATCGGACCTCCCGGAAGCAGAATTGCAGGAAGCTTCAGCCTCGCTGCCGCCATCAACAGACCAGGCACGATTTTGTCACAAGACCCCATTAAAACAATTCCATCCAGCCGATGCGCCTGTACCATAACTTCCACATCGTTTGCAATCAGTTCCCTGGAAGGCAAAACAAACTTCATGCCCTCATTTCCCTGCGCTGTCCCGTCACACACGCCGGTCACCCCAAACTCCACCGGCGTTCCTCCGGCCGCATATATCCCATATTTTACGCTCTCCGCCAGTTTTCTCAGGTTATAGCTTCCAGGGCATAATTCACTCCACGTATTGGCAATACCGATAATCGGCTTTTCCAGGTCTGTATCTGAGAACCCCATCGATTTATATACCGCCCTGTTAAAATTAAAATCAGGCCGCTGCAAAATAGCTTCACTCCGCCGCATCTTTTTCCCTCCATAAAAACAGTTTTCAGACCGGATAGTTCCCTATAATTTCAAATAGCTCCGGCAGCTGACCGTTCCAATAATCCCAGTCATGCCCTCCTTTTCCGGTCCGAAGCTGATAGTTTATTCCCAACGGCCGAACGATCTCCGAAAACAGCAGGTTGCTTTCATAATGATAGTCCTGTTTCCCGCAAAAGGCATATAAATCCACCGGTTTTGCAAGAAATTCCTTTCTTTTTACCAGTTCCGGCAAATCGATGTCACTCCCATCAAGCGATGACTTTCCATCGCCAAATATCCCCTTGAAAATCCTTGTCAAATCGCCGGATTCCAACAAGCTGTTTATTAATAAATCAGGTATTCTTTCATCCGCTGCGATCTGCCGGACTGTCAATTCCAGCTTGTCAGTATCTCCAGAAGCAAACACCTCTGTCAGCTTTTTGTCAGACAGGATCCGGTATATCCATGAAATCTTCATAGGTCCTGAAAGACTGAACGCAGCCGAAAACATCTGCGGATATCTCATTGCCAGCAGAAATGCACCATATCCCCCCATAGAATTGCCGGCGACAAAACGATTCTTCCGCATATTCACCATCGGAAAATAATTTCCAAAAAAATCCGGCAGCTCCTCTGCTAAAAAGGTCAGATAATCGCCGCCATATGCCATATCTGTATAAAAACTCAAATCTGCATTCGGAATGACCAGACAGACTCCTTGCTTCTGCGCATAATTTTCCACCAGTGAATGTCTGATCCATCCCGTCTGGTCATCCGTCATGCCATGCAGCAGCAATAGAGATGGAAATCCGGAAGCCCTGTCCACCTCCTGCGGGCATAAAACATGAACTGTCGTCTGCTTATGCAGAGAGTATGACTGAAAATCCACCGTAAACAGGTTCATCTAAACATCTACCTCCTATTGCCATATCGTATCCGCACTTAGTTGTAATAAATCAAGTCGTAGAACGCCTTAATATGCTGTTCCAGATTCCTGGCTGCATTTGTAAACTCGCCCTTTGCCAGAAGACCGATAATTTCCTTATGCTCATTCTTTGCCGTAGATAACCGGCCTTCCATTCTCATATACATCAGATACCACTGCCGGATTGATCTTTGAAGAATATCCTTGCAGAAGTTAATGAGCAGTTGATTATTGCTCAAACCAACCAGCAGGCTATGAAATTCATAATCTATATTCAAAAACTTTCTCAGGCTTTTTTCATCATCCAGGGATATCTCATCAAATTTATACATGATTTCTTCCAATTTTTGAATCATTTCCGGTCCCAGCAGATCATTTTGCGTTCTTATTATATAAGGTTCAATCAATAACCTGCTTTCGATAATTTCATTCATTTCCTGCAGAGATATTTTTGAAACTTTTGTCGATTTTCTGGCTTCAATAGTAATATAATTTTCCCGGGTCAGCTGAAGTATAGCTTCCCGTACCGGCGTCCTGCTCACCTGATACTCTTTGCCGATTTCATCCTCCGATATAGGTGTTCCGGGTAAAAGCTCACAAAATACGATCTTCTCTTTTAAATCATCATAAATAACTTCCTTTAAACTTTTCCTGTTTTTTTCCGCCATAATAGCCTCCTTCGATATATACTGATATTTTTTCTACTGTAATAATATAATGCTAATATATCATACTATCAGTAGATTTACTATGAAAGCTCCACATTCATAGTAATGATACCCAACCGTTTGGCGGCTCATATATGTATTTTTACCCCACAAACCCGGTATGAAGGCTATTTTAAAAACCACAGGAATATCAGGGTGGTCACATATTCTATGTCATTGTGATATAATGCTTCTAACACATCATTAACCACCCTGATATATAACGCCGGCAGATAGTACCGGTTATTTCATTTCCATTTATTGTAATCACACTATTTCCGAACTGCATCGGCCATCGCCTTATTGTATTCTTCCGGTGTCATAGATAATCCCGTAAGCGCCTGCAGACTGTCTTTGTGAATCTCCGCTGCATCGCTGGGAAGATACTGATCATACCAGAGCTGAATACTTTTGGCATTCTGAAGAAGGCCGAGAATTTCTGTGTTGATTTCATTTTCCGCCGTGGCATTTTTGGTCGGAGGAATCCTCCCTGCTTCGATCCTTTTCTCCACAGCAGCGTCATCAATCAAATACTTAATCGCTTCAAAGCACATCTCCTTATCTTCAGCCTCCGAATTGATACAGTAAAAAGTATCTCCTAATGTGCCTACCAGGTTATTGGGATCTCCTTTTCCTCCTTCGATAGCCGGGAATGAAAACACACCGATATCATTAAGTATTTCCGGGTTATCATTGTAAAAGGTGGATACACACCAGCTTCCGTCCAGCAGCATTGCGCATTCTTCGTTATAAAACATTGTACGATGAATCCCTGTTTCACCGTCAAGACCGTTATAGCCTTCTCCAAAATACCCCTTTTTGGCCCATTCCTGCATCTTTTCATCCGCCCAGGTAAATACTTCGTCCTCGAATGTCCTCTCCCCGCCGTTCGCAGCACTTTCAAACAGCTCCGGCCCCGCCTGGCGGTCAACTAAATACATGTAAACCATAGATGCGAAGTATTTCGTTTTATTCGGAATAACAAAAGGTGCGATACCATTTTCAAGGAAGGTATCACAAACCTTCTCCAGTTCTTCAAGTGTTTTTGGAACTTCCAGATTATATTTTGAAAAGAGTGCCTTATTATAGAAGATTGCCGCGATTGAGCAATTTTCCACGGGTACCGCCCAAATCTTGTCATCAACCACCGTCTGCTGTATGGCTGCATCCATAAAATAATCCTTATAATTATCCTGATCCATATACTCCGTTAAATCGGTGATCCTGCCTGCATCTATATATTCCTTCATTCCGCCTCCGGTCCATGTAACAAAAATATCCGGTGCGGTATCGGAGCCAAGTGCTATTGCTATTTTTTGTTTATAATCTTCACTTCCATAGCAAATCTCATTAATCTTGTATCCGGGATGATCAGCTTCAAATCTCGCAATGCTGTCTGCGAAAATCCCCCTCATGGATTCTTCCGTTTGAATATCCCACAGCGTGATCTCTTTCACTTCTCCATCCGCTGCCCCGTTTCCGGCCTGTTCGGAAACAACAGGTGCTGTTGATTTTACCTCCGCATCCGAATTCCCCGCACCGCTGCTGCCTGAACAGCCTGTAAGCGAGGCAATCATCAATCCACACATGACTCCGGCAATCAGTTTTTGCATTTTCCTTCTTTTCATATCCCTCTCCTATCTCGTGTTACCGTTTCCGGTTTTAATGATTACAAATTAATTATTAGCACATTAATATATCATTGTCAATATATTTTTATCTGTGATATATCACAATGTCAAAATTATGCATTACTACTCATATATTAAAAACAAAAAATTTACCATTATTATCCATATTTAAAGGATTTCTACATATATTTCACTTCTTAATCAATAATACATATTGCTTTTTTATATTTCATATGCTATATTGATTTTAAAGTTACTGATATATCACAGTGTATGGAGGGAGACACATGTTAAACATGAAATTATCAGAAAGTGTCCTAAAAAAAGAACAGAGTATTAAGCTTTCATCTGAGAGGGAAACAGCACTGACACTATTCACAAACACCAAATATGCATATGAGATACTTTACGCAGACCTTCCCCTCTGGGAACGAACCGCAAGGACCACTGCATATGCCTTTGACCATCAGGTTATTGAGGTTGATGATGATGATGTCGTAATCGGCAGGTATAATCTCCGTGTATATGATCCTGAAGGGGATCCCCAGGCACATCCGCGAAAAACCCTGGAGGATTCTTCCTATTTATTTCATCTCGCCTTTAGCGAATTGTTGGATTACATATCGGATAATTGTCCTGAGGTAAGAGGTGATTTTCTGGAAACCGGCTTACATGGAGACGCTTTCTGGAACGGTCATGAATCCCATAGCTTTCAGAAGGTGCTTCGGCTGGGATGGCAGGGAATGCGCGATTTGTCCGAACGTATGCTTTCCCATACAAAGGATGAAAAGAAACGGCAGTTTTACCAGGGGCTGAACATTGTCATTGATGCTTTAATCCGATACAATGACCGTTATGTACAGGAATTGGAAAGGAAAGGCATGACCGGTCCGGCTGAAATCTGCCGCCGTGTGCCGCGCTATCCTGCCCGGAATTTCCGTGAAGCTGTTCAATCCGTCAATATGGTCTATTTTACCGTCACCCAGGATGGCAGCGGCACCTATGGTCCTGGCTGGCTGGATTACTATCTGTGGCCATACCTTAACAAAGATCTGAATGAAGGAACAATTACTATGCAGGAGGCATTTGACCTCTGCGGCCATCTCCTGCTCCAGATGGATCGGCGGATCCGCCTGAATGAAGAAATGAACGACACCGTCTGCTTAGGAGGAAGCCATCCCAACGGGGAACCCGCCGTCACCCCTTTAACCTACATGTTTGCGGAAGCGGCGCTTCAACTGGATATTACCTGCCTGCTGGTATATTTGAAGATGCCTGAAAACCCTCCCAAGGAATACCTTGATTTCGCCGCACATTATCTGGCTGCGGGCAGAAACAGAGGACAGATCTTAAACGATACGTCAATTGCCCGTTCCCTGGAATACCGCGGTGTGCCTTATGAAGAAGCTCTGTCCTATACGACAAATGGATGCATGGAGGTCTCCTGTTCCCAGTCCAACAGTGATATGCTCCTTTCCGGCTGGCACAACATACCCAAGTTTGTGGAATTTTCAATTACCGGGAATTATTGTCTCGTTAACCGGAAGTCTTACTCGTCGCTTCATTATAAAGGGTTGTCAGCCTTCCGCAATTTTGAGGATTATTATACGGATTTTCTATGTGAAACCAGACGCATCATGCATCAGTATTTTGACTGCATTGACCACTGGAGTATCTACAGTTCCCATTACCGTCCCACTTATTATGCTTCCAGCCTGATGAATGACTGTATGATAAAAGGCAGAAATATGCACGATGGAGGAACACGGTATCACGATTACGGTACTGCTCCTGTAGGGCTTGGCATGGCAGCTGATTCCCTTTTTGCGATAAAAAAGGCCATTTTTGATGACCATATCTGTACAGCTGAAGAGCTGATTTTAGCTCTGAAGAATAATTATGAAGAAGAGAAAACACTCCGGCTGCGCCTCAAATCCTACCCCAAATATGGGCAGGACAACGAAGAAGCGGACGAGTTCGCCTGTCGGTTTTTTAATGATATCTGTGAGATCTATGAAAGCTATGAAAATCATCTTGGCGGCTGTGTAAAGCCTGTAATTTTCACTTTTGTATGGGCAGGCATCTGCGCAAATCATCTGGGCGCAACAGCGGATGGTAATTACGCCCATACTCCTGCCTCCCATGGTACAACACCTGCAAGCGGTTCCATGACACAGGGTGTCACCGCTGCAATCCTTTCCAATTGTAAAATGCCCATGCACCGATTCACTGGCGGCGGCAGTTCTATGTGGGACTTTGACGAAAACTGGATCAATGAAAAGCTTATGGGAAGCTTTTTGAAGTCTTTCCTCTCCCTGGGCGGACAGATGTTCCAGGGCAATTCTTCCATAGACCCGGAAACCCTGAAAAAAGCGCAGGAGAACCCCGGCGATTATCTGCACCTGATTGTCAGAGTCGGCGGATTCTCCGCTCACTTTGTAGATTTGGACAGAAGTGTCCAGGATGACATCATAAACAGATGCCGCCATTCGGTGTAATCTATGGAAATGAAAAACTTAAACGGAAACCTATTCGATATCCAGCGGATGTCCTTGCATGACGGGCCAGGCATACGTACTACGGTATTTTTAAAAGGCTGTTCTATGCACTGTTTCTGGTGTCATAATCCGGAATCTCTGTCGCCGTTACCAGATGTACAGTTTTTTCCCGTCCGCTGCATTGGCTGCCGCCTTTGCGAAGATGCCTGTGATTGGCACTGCCACCGGTTTGAGGACAACGGTATCCATATTTTTAACCGGGAATGCTGCATCGGCTGTGGGAAATGTACGGCGGTCTGCCCTTCCGGCAGCCTTGTAAAAACAGGCTATTCAATATCTCCGGAGCAGCTGGCTGACATCGTTTCCCGGGATAAAACATTTTTTGGCCATTCCGGAGGCGGTGTTACCGTATCCGGAGGAGAGCCTTTGTTACAGCCTGATTTTGTCACTCTTTTTTTCAGATTAATGAAAAAAATGGGCATTCATACTGCAGTTGAAACAGCTCTTAACATTCCGTCGGAATCGCTGAAGGCGGTACTGCCGGAAACGGATCTCTTTTTGGCAGACTTAAAACATCCCGATCCCCGGACTCACAGAACCGTTACCGGTGTCGGAAACGAACTGATTCTGCAAAATTTATCCTTACTGGATAGCAGCAGAAAGCCATACGCAATCAGAATTCCGGTGATACCAGGCGTGAATGATACGGAAGAGGTTATGAATGCATTCCAGGTTCTCATCGACGGACTGAATCATCCGCTGTACCTGGAGCTGATGCCCTATCATGAGTATGGCGTGGGTAAATATGACAGCCTTTCCAAAGACTGTCATCAGCTGGATGGCCTGCATCCGCCCACCAAGGAAAAGCTGATTCAGTTAGCGAAGTGCTTTAACTCCATCCAGGTTCGATTCAGGGATGGCGCAAAAGAAATTATGATTACAGGAGGTGTATTATGCGAGGAAAATCAGCCCTAAAATTGCATGCCACAGCGGCGTTGTTTTTATTGCCCGCTCTCTTTTTTATCGCCGTTTATATCATTTATCCTATCTTCGATGTCGTTCATCTGAGCACACTTGAATGGAATGGAATCAGCCCCGAAAAAACTTATGTGGGGCTGGAAAACTGGAAAAAACTTTTTTCCGATAAATATTTCTGGGGCGCTGCTGCCCACAATATACTGATCGCGGTGCTCTCCATCGTCATCCAGATGCCTTTTGCCATTACTTTGGCATTTATGCTGGACAGGCTGGGGAAAAAAACAGGCATCCTTAAGGTCATCTATTACTTACCCAGCCTGTTTTCCACAACAGCCGTTGGATTATTGTTCGCTTTTATCTATACACCAAGAAATGGTGTCTTTACCACGATATCCAAACTGCTTGGCGGCGGTGTCATTGATGTTCTTGGAAATCCTAACACCTCGCTTTTAGCCGTCTTTTCCGTAATATGCTGGACAGCCATCCCCTATTACATGATATTTTACCTTGCCGCTTTCAGCGGACTTCCCCAGGAAATCTATGAAGCTGCGATCATTGATGGAGCCAATTTACGGCAATATTTTTTCAGTATTGCTCTGCCGATGCTGAAAAATTCCATAAAAACAGCATGCACACTGTCATTAATCGGTTCCCTGAAATACTTCGACCTGGTTTATATCATGACAGAGGGCGGTCCCAACTACTCTTCCGATTTAATGGCTACCTATATGTACCGGATCACCTTTAAGTCCCGGCAAATGGGGTATGGCTCCACAATCGCCGTGGGTATGTTCATCATCATAACCGCATTTACCTATGTATTCCAGTACCTGATCAACCGCAATACAAAGGAGGACTGAATGAAAACCTTAAAAAAAATTTTGGTGCGGCTCTTTATCGGAATTTATGCAGCCGCGTTCCTCGTCATTTCCCTGCTGCCCTTTTACCTGATGCTGATCAACTCTGTTAAATCCTCACAGGATTATGGTAGAAACGGTTTTTTCACCCTGCCGGAGAAGCTGATGTTCTCCAATTACCTGAAGGTGATTGAGGACGGAATTTTCAGTTATTTTAAAAACAGTCTTGTTGTTGCGGTTATTTCCCTGGTTCTGCTGCTCTTTATCGGACTGTGCGCAGCTTATGCCTTTTCCCGCATCCGGCTGAAATGGACTAATGTGTTGTTCATGCTGGTAATCGCATGTATGACCATTTCCATTCATGTAGCCCTGATTCCGGTCTACCTGCTGACACGGGATGTGGGTTTATATGATACAACCGCTGCTCTGGTCGGGCCTTACATCGCCTTTAACCTTCCTATTACAATATTTATTCTCACGAATTTTATGAGGGAAATTCCGATTGAATTGGAGGAAGCGGCAAGAATCGACGGTTGTGGGCACTTCCGTCTGTTTGCCTCCATCATTGTTCCGCTTTCCAAATCAGGTATTGTTACAGTGGCAATCTACGATGTAATTTCTATGTGGAATGAATTCAGCTTTGCCCTGGTACTGACCCAGTCTCCTTCCACAAGAACCCTGCCGTTAGCACTGTGGAACTATAAAAGCCAGTATGGGAGTGATATCCCCATGCTTTTTGCCGTCCTGTTTCTTTCCGTCATTCCTATGATTGCCGCGTTCGCCTTCGGGCAGGACAAACTCATCAAGGGGATGATGGCCGGAGCGGTGAAAGGCTGAAACCTGCCTGATCACCTCTGTGGAAATCTAAATATAAAATCAGACATGAATTCATTTTAAGAGCATTTAGTTCCCTATAAATCTCTTGAATCACTTTCAGCAGGTCAGTGCAATAAATGCACTGACCTGCTGAAAGTTACAAACATTCTTTATCTTATTACATTTTTATATATTTATCTTCATCATCTCAACAGCCGCCATCATCACGATTCCCGTACCATGGTCGTCGTTTTTCTTGGTAGGAAGCTGTTTATAATAATCCGCATCCTTCGCGCAGCCTGATCCCAGGCATACACCGTATACATCCCCCACAGCGTCTACAGAATACTGTAGGATGGCAATCCAGGCCTTCCGGACACAGGGCAGATAACTTTCTGCATCCAGCCATCCATGGTTGATTCCCCGGGCAATGCTTAACAGAAACATGGCTGTACAAGAGGTTTCCTGATAGGTATCCGGACGGTTTAGTACCTGATGCCACATGCCGGAAGAATCCTGGCAGGCAAGAATGCCCTGCATGAAGCTCTGATACAGACGAAGCTCTTCATTCCAGTGAGGGTTCTCCTTCGGAAGAAGGGTCAGAATTTCGGTAAGCGTCACGGCTATCCAGCCGTTTCCGCGTCCCCAGGGAATTCCGCTCATCTGCTCTTCCTCTGTAAAATAAATGTGGGAGAAAATCTGCTCCTTTTCGATCCATAGGCGTTTCCTAAAGCCTTCCACCTGCAGGTGAACCTGTTCTTCATAGGTTTTGTCACCGGTCAGGCGGAACAGTCTGGCAAGAAAAGGACAGCTCATGTACAGATCGTCCGCCCACATGGTTTTTACGCGAAAGTAGGTTCCGTCCGGAAACCGGGGAATATGGTTCATCACTGCGTCCCCTATGGCGTGAATGACCGGAAGCAGCCTCTGATTTCCGGTTATTTCATAGGTTTCAATCAGGGACACGCCGATGGTGCCGCAGGCATCCAGATCCGGAAGGCCCCAGGCTCTCGGGATAAGTGTCGGATCGCCAAACTGCTCCTTGTCCCAGTCTTTGTAATCAAAATAATCAGCCATGGCCCGGATACTGTCTACATAGTATTCAAGCTGCTCCCTGTTACCGGTGGCCTTCGCCGCATGCATCAGGCCATGCAGGCCCACCTGGACGGCATAGAACCATTGTCCGAAAAAGATGCCGTCCTGATACGGCCGTATGTAGGTCTCCCTCTGAGGCATGCGCCAGAAGGCCTTGTGATAATCGCCCAGCGGATAAGGATGCCGGAACTGGATTTCATATTCCGGTGCAAAAGGAATCAGCAGAGGATTTCCCGTCTCCGTTACATAAGGACCTGTCAGGATCCAGCGTGCGGCTCCTTTGTTTCCAGCCTGTACGAAAGGAATGCCATTGATCTCTTTTCCGTCTTCTGTGCGGACGGCGCCATCCATCCACCAGTCTGTACCGGTGCGGGGAAGCTTGACCAGAATCTCCATTTCTTTTCCGGTTCCGACAATGGAAATCTCCGTTTTCCGACCAGACAGAACGTCGAATTTTTTTCCCGATACAAAGACCCGGAAACTGTCGGAAGCGGCAATCTGTAGTACGTAGTTTTCCCCTTCCCGGCTCTGCACATAACTCAGCGCATAGGCACAGCCCCCGCTGCTGCCGAACACCTCTGTAAAATCCACACGGTTTTCCAGACATTTCTCGTCCCATCTGGGCTTCCAGCGCAGCGTTTTTCCGGAGGAAAGCTTAATGATGTCTCCATAACCGACTTCATTACGTTCAATCTCTTCTTCCAGACTGCAGGTATCGGAATCCACGGGCAGCGGTCCAATATGTGCGAAGCCTTCCATACCCTTCATCTCTTCAAAGGGAAGGATAGGGCGCACCGAAAGAAGATAATCTCTAGTCCAGCGAAAAGGATAGCGGGGATAAGCGATATAAAGCAGAAGTCCCCAGCTGTGCTCATCCTTTGTGCATCGTATGAGCAGATCGTTTTTACCTTTCTGCATCGAAACATCCACAATCGTGTACTCATATTCCTCTTTCACCTCGGAAAGGGGTTTTTGCAGTTCCTCTCCGGCATAGATCTCTTCGCCGTTCATCCATATTTTGGCATTGCCGGCGATCGTAAGCACTGCTTCGCTGTCCCGATCTGCCATGGGCCAGGTTCGGATGTAGGCGACATCCCCGATCTGTGCCTGCGGATAAACACCATCCAGATTCAGCTCCGCCATCTGGGAAATCGGCTTCAAAGCCATATGCTCCTGCTTAAAATAAGGGTGCAGGCTCAGCTCAACCCGCGGCCGGTGTGTCAGCATCCTTTCACTGATAAGCCGGATAGCCTCTTCCGGTTTCCGGAGGCCGTTGGTATAAGCAGAAGCTTCCTTTTTTAAAACTTCATTCATATGTTCCCTTCTTTCTTCTCTTAAGATAAGTACAGAATATCCGGTCAGGGAAGGCTTGTTAAAAAGACGGGGCTCCCTGACCGGATGCGTTTTATTCCTGCGGGCAGCGTGTCAGACCGCCACTCTAATACGAATTAAGGGTGATTGCCGCAGGCGCTCTGATCTATTCGCTTGCCGGATAGGACCACTGGGTGAGCGTAAATCCGGGACAGGTATAGTTGAAGCGTCCGCTTCCATAGCGGGAGTACAGATAAGGGCTGGATACCAAATCGTCCGGGATTGGTACAGGCTGTCCGTCTGCAAGGAAGCCTTCCGTAAGGCCGAATTCCAGCCTGCCGCTGCCCGGAGAGACAAAAGAGAACTGTCCGTCTTCCTGAATAATCTTGGCTGAGAGCATTTTTTTTATGAAATCAGAAAAGCTGCCATCTTCACTACTGCTGCCGCATTCAGCCAGCCATACGGTCTCGTTGCCGTCGCAGACCAGTTCTCTTCCTGAATATGGGCCTTCCTTACGGAAGGAATGAGAAACACTGGAATAGATTGCCACATAACTGTTCCCCTTTCGGCCGAATGTCCATTTGTCTTCAGAAACCACCTCGTCAAACTTGCGGGCATTGAAATGACAGTGCGTAATCCAGATATCCTGATTGTTCACATTGTGCCAGATCACTGCCAGCGTACGGCCGTACATCAGCACGCGGGGCAGGAACGCCTGACCGGCCCAATAATCCGGGCGCAGCCCGCTTCCCTCCGCCACATTATTGGGCGAAGAGAAAAAAATACTGATATCACCGGGCAGGGCGATCATAGCGGAGATGAAATGCATGTCGCACATTCCCACATTATGATCCCGCACGCCGCCGATCATATAATCCGGTGTTCGGCGAATGGTGAAATCTGCATTGTGTTTGTCAAAATGCATGATACCCTCTTTAAAGTTAAAAGTCGCCGGGGTGAAATTATCAGCAAGCTCGCACAGTGCTTTGGGAGGCACGTAGCAGCTGAAAGCCATCTCCTGATTGATGAATTTTGCATTCGAAGGCGCGTTTCCGAAGAAGATCCAGAAAAGTCCGTTTATCGTGCTGGAGAATCTGGTTCTCAGCGGCATGTTATAGCTGCGTCCTCTCGGCGTCGCCATCACCCCATCAAAATCACTGACCGCAAAGATGAATGTCATGAAATCCAGAAGGATGTTCACCATGTTACGAAGAGGATATTCCTCCATGGGAAGTACCTCATGAAGCACCAAAAGCGCTGAAATCGTCACTGGCAGATAAGAGTCCGAATGAGGCTCATCAAAGCCCGCGCGGCAGCGCTGGTTCAGCCACTCCGCCAGGTGCATACGTCCCTTCAGGGAGTGATACATACCGTTCTGGCCGCAGTTCGTGAAAATATCCTCCGGATACAGCAGCCCTGCCAGGTATTCACAGACATGAAAGCCGATGCGGTGGTTTTCCGAGCAGTAGAACATAGAAGAGGTACCCGGCTCATCCACCCAGTAACGGAATCCAAGTGCGGCTTTCTTCACCATATGTACAATTTCCGGATCCAGTAGCCCGGTCTCCCGGTCTTCCCACATCAGCCATAATAACGGCATCAAGTCAAAATCAGCGCAATCCGCCCTGTTTTCAATCTTATCGCACATAACGCGGATCTGATCCGGATCGATCTCTTTGGCGCGCCCCAGGCGGTACAGCCCTAGAGCATTTCCCTGTGCCGCCAGGCGCTCCAGCGCATTCCGGCGTCTTTCTTCAAAATGTTCCCAGCCGGAACAGGGCGCCAGCACCTCAACCATGGTAAAGTTCATGATTTTCTCCGTCAGAAGAGTGCCGTCAGGCAGAGACCAGGATATGCCTACCTTATACATTCCCGGAACGTCCATTCCTGCCATGGCTATGTTTCCGGCCTGGTCAGCCGCGCTATCCACTCCATCCGCAACTCCGCATACAGCAGAAAACAGCTGACTTCCGTCCGGGGACGTAACCTGCAGCTTTACCCGGCAGTGAGTGAGAGGGAATCCTCCCACATGAAGCTTCGGCATTTCACCCTGTACATAGCTGTCATCCTCCATGTGGGTTTCCAGCTGGCTGCAGAAAATTTCTGCCCGAGCCTCTTCATCCATATTTAACGGCGCCGCTGCATACAGGGGAGCCTGGCTGGAAACCAACTCCATGCTGAAGCTGATGCCCGTTCCTCTGTCGATTTTTCCGGTGACCGCAATCAAAGTGTTTTTTCCGGCTTTCAGATCCAGCGTTATCGTTTCGCGGTTCGGATTCTCCACATGTTCGAATACATAGCGGCGCGGACGTTTTCTGGAATATATATCTTTGTTATTATATATAACGTTCCCGTTTAACAGCATCACAAGCCGGCATTCCTGTGTCCGCACCATGATTTCCTGATCGCTGCCGCTTTCCAGCTCCAGATAAACCGGCATCAGAGCCGCTTTTTCCATCACATAATAATGCCCGTCCGCATACCTGGGAGACTGTGCGTCGCATACTGTCCATTTTCCCTTCATTCCGCAGAGAGTAAAGGAATCGAATTCCCGGAATTTCTTCTGCGCAAAATCTTTCTGCGCCTGTTCGAGCATCTCCTCAAGACAGGCCTGCGCGGCCCGGTTCGTCCGTTCCCCGGTATAATCCTTCTCCAGAACGCCAGTCACCAAAAATGGACGGATCGGTTTCCCCGGAACCAGTTCTTTTCTGAAATATGTGTCCATGATATCCTTTCTCCTTTTTAATTATAGAATTTTGTACCAAACAGAGAGCATTCACCTGCTGGCCTTTTCTGAGAGATTCATAAACCTCCGGTTCCAAGAGAACTGAAAGTTCTCTGCTATCACGTCCGTTTGGTTTGCACGCGGGAATAAACGCAAGCCTGCAATGACTAAGTGCAGGCCTGTGTTTATCCATAATAGTATTAAAACTATTTTTCGGCTTCCAGCTCGTTATAAAGTTCAATCTTCTCGTCAATGATTTCCTGTCCGCCCTGTTTCAAATATTCATCCAGTATCGCATCATACTCCGCATCAAACACTGCAGGATCACAGGCAATCAGTCTGGGCAGCTCGGCTTCTATATTAGGAACAAGACCGCCGTACTTCCGGTCGGTTTCTGTCTGAATACCCTGGAAGTAATAGTCTGCCTGTCCGCCAACGGTCGCAACCTCAGCGGAATCATACTTCAGCTGTGTCATTTTTGCCTTTACCTCATCCATTCCCTCAGTTGACTCCCGATAACCAAAGGGCGCACCATTATAAACGAGGATAAGATCGCCGGTATTCAGACGTTCAAAATCATACTCAGACTCTGCTTTTTCCTCATCTGTATGGGGAATGGTAACGAAGGTATTATTCTTTATCTCATAATGGATTCCTTCAAAACCATAGCTCAGGACCTTAGCATTATCATAATTTGCAAGCCAGTCGAGATATTTGATCGCATTTTCAGGATATTTGCAGGTGGAAGGAATCGCGATATACATGCCTGTAGGTGCATATATTCTGTTAAACTGTGTTCCGTACACGTTGTCCAGATACAGGGGAACAACCTCCGCGTCCGGATCCGCTTCATACAAGGCCGTTACGCCGGTAAGCTCGCTGTTCGCGTCATGGGCGAAAGCCAGAGTGCGGCCATTACTCAGAAGACTGTTGAACGCCGTATAGGAGGTATCGGTATCCGTCATGAATTCCGGATCCACCAGGCCTTCGTTGTACAGCTGGTTCAGGTAGCGCACTCCTTCCTTATAGCCGGGCCAGAATCTCTCGTTGTAGCAGGCATGCATTTCGCCCGTCAGATTTTCAGTTTCAAGAAAGGACCATATGATGGGCCTGGTCTGAGTCGCGTTCCAGGCACCAACCATGCCGAGCGGATACATTTCTCCTCCCTGGCCAGAAGGATCGAGATCCTTGAACTGATGGAGCAGTTCCGTGAAATCATCGATACTCATGTGATAATATCCGTTTTCATCCGTCTGCAGCTCATATCCCACTTCATCCAGCCAATCTTTTCGGATATAGGTAGTCTGCCATCCGACATTGGAACGTTTCGCAGGGACAGCCCATTGCTGGCCTTCGGACTGTCCATAGGGAAGGGAATCCCCCAGGTTTTCCTTCAGATTGGATCCGTATTGATCGATCAGCCCGGTCAGTTCCACCAGACCGCCGTCCTTGCCGTATTGAATAATCATGTTGCTGTCATAGCTGAAGATGATATCGGGAGCAGAGGCGGAAGCCATCATAGTATTGATTTTCTGGGTTTCCTCGTTTCGGGGTACCGGAATGTACTTCAGCGTAATGTTGTTGGGATCTCCAAACTCCTGCTGAATCCAGCGCGTCCAGTAATTGTCCGTTGCGGAACCATAAGTTTCGGTGGTGTTGCCGCGCTCATATACCATGACGGTGAGCGTGGTGGGCTCGGCTGTGTTTTCCGCGGCTGGCTGCCCTTCCTCTCCGGCCGGTGTTTCAGCGGACGTCTGGCTGCCCGTACCGGCAGATGTGCTGCCTGTGCTTTCCGCGCCTTTGCATCCAATAAGGCTGAAGGCCAGCGCCGATACCAGTGCAGCGGAATAAAACTTTTTCCTTAAAAGTAACTTTCTCATAAAACATACCTCCACTAAATTGTATTTTATTATGGCAGAGATCCCGCAAAACGGAACGCCTGCCGTTGTTCCGCCGGATGTCCGGCAGAATAACCAGCTGCTTTATCCCTTAACGGATCCGATCATAACACCCTTGACAAAATACTTCTGCAGCCATGGATAGACGATCATAACCGGAATCATGCTGAAGGCCATACAGGCGGCTTTGATTGTTTCGGCAATCAGATCCGCCTTCATCTCCGGAATTTCTTCCATCATGGAACTAACCTGGCTGGCCTGGATCATCTGGCGCAGGCGGAGCTGAATGGTATACATACTTTCATCGTTGATATAGAGGATCGCATCCATAAAGCCGTTCCAGCGGCTTACTGCATAGAACAGGGCTATCGTGGCCAGCATAGCCTTGGAAAGAGGCAGTACGATCCTTATCAGTACCACAAAATCGTTGGCGCCGTCTACATAGGCCGATTCCTCCAGTTCTCTCGGCATAGCCTGGAAAAAACTCTTCATCAGGATCATGTTATAGGTGGACAGCATGGTCGGAAACACCAGCACCCAGAAGGTATCCAACAGCCCGAGCGACTTGATGTTCAGGTAACCGGGGATCATGCCGCCGCTGAAATACATGGTAAACAGTATGTAAAGCAAGATAGGCGACTTTAATTTCAGGCCGGGGTATGAAAGCGGATAGGCACATAAAATCGTCATAATCAGACTGAACACGGTATACACTACGGTCAGGATTAGCGTAAACCACATGGAATCCATCAGCCCCTTATTATTGAATACTGCCTTATAGGCAGACAGTTTAAATGATTGGGGCCATAGAAGGACTTCTCCGCGTATCACTGCCGTTTTATCGGAAAATGACACTGCCAGAACATGCAGAAACGGAAAGAGACAACAGGCAGCTATGACCACCACCACCGATATCGTAATTATTTTAAATACTTTATCCTTCATAGCTTTTCTCCTTTACCAGATACCGTTGCCGGATACGCGCTTGCTGATGGCATTGGCGCTGATTACCAGGACAAAGTTAATCGCAGACTGGGCAAGGCCCACCGCAGTACCGATACTGAAATCTCCCTGTTCCAAACCGACACGGTATACGAAGGTACTGATTACGTCGCCCACCTCCATGACTGTACTGTTCTGCATAACATAGGGCTGTTCGAATCCGATGCTTGCCATACCGCCAACCGCCAGGATCAGCATGATCGCGATTGTACCCTTGATACAGGGGACGGTGATGGCCGTCATCATACGGAACCGGGAGCAGCCGTCCACACGGGCCGCTTCGTAAATTTCCTGATCGATTCCCGTCATGGCGGAAAGATAAATGATCGTGTTCCAGCCGATGCTTTTCCAGACGCCCACAATAAAATAGGTGAAAACCCACCATGGCTTATTAGTGAGGAAGGGAACTGCTTCTCCTCCAAAAGCCTTGATAACGGTATTAATCAGTCCGGATGAGGCAAAAAACTGATACATCATACCGCCGATAACAGACCAGGAAATAAAGTGGGGCAGATAAATGATAGTCTGTACGGTTTTCTTAAAGCCGGTATGCATGATCTCGTTCAGAAACAGAGCCAGAATAATAGGAAGCGGAAAACCGACTACCAGTCCCAGGATATTCAGAACCAACGTGTTCCGTACGGAACGCCAAAAAGGATCGGACTGCGCTACCCGTTTAAAGAACTCCATTCCCACCCAGGGACTGTCCCAGATTCCTGTAAACATATTATAGTTCTTAAATGCAATTACCACACCGGGCATGGCACGGTAACAGAATAGAAAATAATACAGCACCGGCAGAATCAGCATAGCGTAAAACAGCCAGTGCCTTCGAAAATAGGCCAGCGTAGCATTACGCGTCCTCAATCGCCTGCCGCTCTCTGTCCGGCTGCTTCCCGGCAATTTTTTTGTTCTCTTTTTCATTCCAGTCCTCCATTCTTCCCCTCTTTGATGATTTTGATTTCTATTAAAATAATGCAGCTTTGTATTACCGGAAAAACGATATGTATTGTATGGATATTATGACTGAACTGTTCACAAAGGCTGACTTGTGAGCAGCTTGAGTTAAGTGAAACGGTTCTTAGGTGGTTTACGGGTGTGTTCGGCCGGGTCCGGGGAACTCATAACGGATTGAGAGAACTTTAACGACCTCAAAATTATGAGAGCGATATCTTGATCCTTACTATTCAAAGTCAAGAAAAGGGAATTCAACTCCGCCAGTCGTTTCATATCTGAACTATTTTGCGTCATACCCTCAACCTCCTTTCTCGTATTGTGTTGTGAACTCAGTATATCATAGTCCATAAGTGTTGTAAACACTTTTGTAGGATTGTTGTTGTGTTGACTATTTAGTTTTTGTGTTGTAAAATGGATTATATTAATTTTTTAGAAGTAATAGGAGGAAACTCATTTGCCTAATAGAATAAAAGCCGTGCGTGAAGCTTTAAAGCTTTCACAACGGGAATTTGGCGAGAAACTGGGCGTCAGCCGTGATGTGATAAGCAACTTGGAGTATGATCGCGTACAACCGAAGGAACTTCTTCTCCGCCATATTTGCCAATTGTATCGAGTGAATCCATATTGGCTTGAAAGCGGCGAGGGTGAAATGTTCGACAGCGATCCTGCCAACATGGCAAAAATTGACGAAGCATTGTCCATTTTCAAAACATTACGCCCTGAATTTCAAGATTACGCTTTGGATCAGATAAGAAAACTGGCAGAGCTTCAGGAAAAAAATTAGCTATCAATTTGCATTGGGATAACATGATCCTGCTGGATATGTGATTGAAAAATTCAAAATAAGATCGGCATAAAGACAAGGGATTGAAAAGCGAATATGCTATCACAGATATGAATGGACACTTAATTGCGTAACAGTATCCCACATTATGGGACACGAAGAAGATGTAAAACAAAATCATTATGAATATGATAACGCTGTGGCTGGGTTTGTCAAGTGTAATTTTTATGCCTTTTGTGTTACAGTTTGCTTTTGGCTGAACCAATGGGTACTTTTTCTTTTATAAAGAGAGGATCCTGAATAAACACGAAAGCCATTCGCCGCCAGTTCCTTCCTTGCTGTATTCATCTTACTTAACAGGGTAACCATCTGGCCAGAACATTTATTTTCGTTCCTTTTGTATTCTACCGCAGATAACGGATAGTATTGACGTTACATTTCGCATGATTTCTCCCAAAATGATATAAGACTGTTTCGTGAAAATCAGAACGTATTGACAGTGCGAAATCCAGGTGGATATTTGAAAGACAGCGTGGCTATTGAAAGGGAAACCATAACAGTTCTTTAGTCACGGTTTATATAAACCGTCATACGTCAGAATCCCATACTCCTCCGCTATTTCCCTGAAGATTTAGTTTTTTCCAAAAATATAAAAAGATATTTTTTAAGCGTTACAATTGAAGTAACAGAAAAAAAAATGGCTATTCCGCCAAAAATAATCGCTAATATAGCAGCTATTAAGCTTGCAAATCCCCATATTAATTTACTCATACCAAACTCCTCCTTCTAAAATCCTTTTGTTCCGAATAAATTTTTTTAATATTTTATTCATATTAGTTACTATAACATCACCAGTAAGTCTAGTAACTTTCTTTGAATTCACAGAATTTATTTCATTAATTCTTTGATAGACAGTATCAAAATTATCAACACCATCAGAAAAAACGGCGGATAATATCCTTTTTGTACGTTTATACCCTTCTTCCATCATATTCAAAATCGATTCATGATTTATATTCACTGAATTTGATATAAACTTATTGTCCGGGAATGTTAACTTAATAATCTTACTATCCCATGCATTATTTTCAAACACATAGTTTAAATGATCGAAATAAATACAGATAACATAATCCAATTCCTTTTTAAGGACCGGAAATATCGGGATATTATCTATTACGGCTCCATCATAAAGTATCTTTGATCCGACTGTAACCCCATGATTATAAAGAGGCATTGATATGCTTGCCCTTAAATATTGCTCCATTTTGCTGTGCGGAACATCAGATAAATTGTAATAGTTTAGTTCTTTATTTGCTAAATCCAACAGCGGCACGTAGAAAGAGTTAGGTATTTCAACCTCCGAAATTATGTTCGTAATTATGTCCTGCAAAAATGAACTTTTCAAAACAGATGTAATAAACTTTTTGTCACCTTGCAAATTAACAGATTCCCAAATATCATATGCCTTTTTTAAATTACCTGTTAAATATGCGTATGTATTGAGCACGCCAATTGATGCGGCACTTACATATTCAAAGTCTGAAGGATAAAAAAATTCATTTAAGGCTGTAAGTGCACCAATTTGATAGGCGCCTTTCCCCATTCCTCCAGACAGGACTAATCCTATGTGTTTCATAATTATCCCCGTAATATCGATGAGTCGTATTTGTATGCCCGGATGCTGCCGGCTTTTCTCTTTTGCACTATGTTAATTATCCTTATCATTTATCTTTTTTATGGCACCGCCTCCATATCCCCCGTCAGTAATAATCTGACGGGCGCCGCCTGTCCGCTTAATTCCATCATCAGCCTTTTTATCAAATTCAGGTTGAGGGCCGGCCTGCCCAATTATTATATTGTGTGTTTTAGCGGCTCCATCTTGTTTTTCATTCTTTATCTTGGAATTTAGTTCAACTTTTGATTCCTCTTCCGCCCGATTGGTAGGATAAAGTGCACCGTTTTTTATTCTTGCTTCCGCAGTTTTCCCCATAGAACCTTTTGAAATAAAATTACCGCTGCCTTGTTCCCCTTTACTATGGGTAATTGTTCCCTTTTCTCCCTCTTTGACATGTCTTGCTAATACGGAGTGATTGCGCAAGGAAGGGTCTGTAGGTTTCTCTCCCTTCCCTTCCGGGCTCCATTTTGCAAAGGATTCTTTTTTCTGTTGCGCAACACCTGGGTCAGTATTACGTGCACATGATAATTTATCCATATTATGTGAGTTCATCTTCGTAAGCCTATAGTTGGAGGCGCCTTTTTGCTCATTTCTGCGCATAATGGCATTGCGATTATCTGCCAACGAGTCCAAGCCGTTTTTACGATAATAAGCAATTTTTTCACGGTCATTCATTTTAGAAATTCTTTCGGACAATTTATCCGTCTCATTGGATTCAGGTATTTTTTTCAAATTGGCTGGGTGTTCCAGTTTTTTCATATCTTTCATCGAAGACTTAGGCGTTTCCACTTTTTTTGAAGATATTTTTTCCTCCGAGGTATCTAGACCATCAAACATTCTAAGTTTTTCCATATCTTTTTCCCAATAGTTGGACTATTGCAGCTGTTCGTTTATCACATTGTGTCACCGTTCCAGTTCACGTTGCCCCCTTTTGGGAGCAGTGTCAGCAGATGCATTCGGCTTATCCTGATTTTTAAATTTATCTGCCACCTTTAATTGGACAATATTTTGCTTTTGTTTTTCTTCAGGAGACAGCTCCCCTGGTTTATTCAGTTTTCCTTTTGCTTCCTGGGTCACTTTTTCCGGAGGCGTCTGTAAAATCTGATTCCTTGGCTTTATTTCCGGTTGTTCCATTTTTTTTCCTTCTTTTGGCTTAAACCATCCCATATTTATTCCTCTCTTTCATTGCATTCCAACCATCAGCCAGAAAAGAAGTGTTAGTATACTCCCCACAGCACAAATTTTATACCGGTTATGATGCTCAGTCTCCGGATCCCTCGCAAGCCCATAAAAGCTCGCTATAGATGATATAGGAAGTAAAAAAGGAAAGAGTATCCCTATAAGCCAACACGACAATGCAACTTTTCCGGCGGTTCCCGGTTTAACTTTCGAAATGACTTCAATATTACAAATTGCTCCTAATTTTGTATCTGCATCATAACAATGAATATTTCCTCTTCCTTCATAACCTTCGGACGCAATAATCTGACATCTATGTCCATATTTAGACGGATTAATTGATGCGATTGTTTTATTATCTAAATCCCAGGTCAATTTTTCAGTTGGTGCATTCGGCGGTGTTACAATACATTCAAGAATAAAGGTCTCTCTATTCTTAAGTCTAATCGATTGATGAGTAAAACGAAGGCTTTGTAATGCAGGCTTTACTTCTACAATTAACGAAGCATTAACTTTAAATCCTGATACAGTGATCGTTGCATTTCCCTCTTCTAATGCAATAATATTTCCATTTTCATCAACCTGGAGTATATTGGGATTAGAAATACTCCATACCAGTTTATTGGCATCTTCCGCGTTTAAAGGTGTAACAACAACATCGATTCGATTACGCTCGCTTTTCTTTAAATATTCAAACCGAGGTATCAGGCTAATATTTTCTACATATTGATGACCTACTACCGTAATAGATTTTGATGCTGCGCATTCTCCTTTGTCATTATAAATACATAAAAGTGTAGTTCCTGGATTTATTGCAAAAATCGTATTTTCCTGACAATTTACAATATCCGTATTTTCTATTTTTAAAGAAAATGCATCTTCCGGAAAACATGCAAAATCAATATCAAAAGTTTCTTCTTTATCTATCATAGACGGTATATCATTTATGTAATAGGCAGGTTTATTATTTTTGATTGCGTTAAATTCAGCCATTTGTTTCTGGTTAAAATTGACATACCTCAAAGCAGTCATGTATTCTATAATAACTGGACGCTCTATAAATTCCAGTGCATAGAATTCCCAAAATGAATTAAGTTTAACAGAAGGAATACTATAACAAGTATGTCCGGATTTTTGCAGGATTCCAAACGAATCCGATATAATAAGAGGAGTTCTTATGGTAACTGGAATAACCTCATTTTCTTTAAACACACCTATATCAGCACAGGGAGTATCTGTATTAACAAACCCCTTTTTCGGTAAAACTATGTGCATGCCGCCGGAAAAATATACTTTGGCATTCTCTCCTTGATCAACTGTAATATTATTTTGCCTGCCTATATCAAAAATTCGTTCAAACAGTTTTTCTTTCGGAAGCAGAGATTCCATTGAAAATAACCGGATATTTTTACAATATTCAGATTTTCTTGCTATGGCTGATAACAGTTCATATTGAAAATCTGTTGCATATAAATCAATTTCATAATCATCAAATACTTCATTATCCAAACAATGGATAATACTTGCAACGGCTTCTAAAAATGGACTGTTTCCTATGGACGCCAATTCACTGTAAGGACTGACTTTTTCTCTATTCATAAGGAATTCAGCTTTTTGTGAAAAATATGAGTATTTTATTTCAATGTGATTCATAACCATTCTCCCTGGTCTACATTATTTCTTTATAAATTTGCCGATATAGGATACTATAACTGACGGCGTGATTTTCAAATTTCTTCGAATGCAATATGTATTGCCGAACTATCTCCTGGTAAGAATCTTCAACGGAAATATATTGAGGTAATGCAGTATCGATATATTCATACCAATCAGCCAGTGATTCATCTGTATAGCTGTCAAGGATTCTTCCATCTGCGTCTTCTTTATATCTCAAACATTTTTCTGCACGTCTGAAAGCATCATTGCACCCTATTAGACGCAGTATAGTTCTTCCAAAAAGGATACTGTCATATTCTTTTGCCATGATACAATTGAACTGCCTCACCATTCGCATCATTTCTGTCTTCTTTGCCGGAATAATATCAAAATTTTCAATCTTTCGTATAACTTTACTGATATCCTGTTCATCAGTCATTTCAAATTGTTCGATTAACGATAAAAGAACCGCGCTTCTAAATTCTTTCAATTTTTTAAATGTAACCGGCATTTCATATCCTTCAAAAGGATGATCAGCTTGATTAATTTTAGCTAAAACCGGTTCAGACCAATTATTTTGCATGATAACGGCTACACCGGTTTCCAATTTTGCAAGTTCGTCAACCTGCTGTTCTGAAAGGGATACAGAATGACCTGCAATTTTACAATCTTCTTCTTCCGGTAAACGCATAATAATTTTAGTATTTGTATTTTTTATCGCCGCAATATCAACGGATGTGGGAGATTGATCCACAATAATAAATCCTTCTCCATAGGTTCGCATTTCTGCGATACTGTTTACAATCATCTCCACAGATTTTGAAACAACGGTGCTCCCCGCTGCGCTCTGCATGTTTTTAGAGTTCTTCAAAATATTATGTGCTTCTTCTAAAATTGTTAAGTGTTTCAAAACAGAGTTGTTACTATTTGCATTTGCCATCCTGTGTTCTGTAAGTTTTAATATTAAAATTCCCATAATCAGGGACTTTGTTTCCGAAGAACCAACACGGCTCAAATCGACAATCGTACTTTCGTCAAAAAGTGTCGTATTATCTACTTCAAATTCATCACAAAAAATTTGGCCATAGATACCGTTTGTCATTGAATTAACTCGTGTAACTAATGCACCAATATAATCACCTTTTGTATCAGATGAATAGTCAGAACTATTGATTATTTTAGGCAGTTCCTGCAAAACATCTATAAATGTAGGGAATACTGGTTCTCCTTCTGCTATAAATACAGAATTCAGCAAATCCCATCCTCTGCTAACATATGCTTCCTCGATTGCCTCTTTCAAAATAGCCGGCATTGCTGCATACATTTCCCAACAGCCATTAAAAATTTCTACCAATCGATCCAAATGTTCCAATATATGTATACCATCGCAAAATGCAAATGGATTTAGTTTTAACATCTGGTCTATCTGGGGATTTGTACTGAATAAGTTTATATTTGAAATATTCCGGAATTCATTTCTGTATTCTCCTTTTGCAGGCTCTATAACTAAAAACGGAATCTGATATGGTTCTCTTACAACTTCCTCAATGAGTTTATAAACTGTGTTTGATTTACCACTTCCGGTTGATCCTGTTACAAAACAATGAGAAGTTAAACTGTTAATATTCAAGGACACGGGGGCATTTTCTATTTGGCCCATGTGAAATATATTTCCAATTTCAATTATTCTTTGATCTATAGTACTATTTACAAGTACATTTCTTCCAAATTCGGCCATTTCAGTAACCATGACTCCATTAACTGATTTTCTTGGGAGATTTAATAACAAGGCTAATTCTTTCCCATTTATATAACTTGAAGGAGACAATCGCTGGACAGAATTTTTTCCATACAATGCATCAAAAGAAGGAACCAAAAAAATCGGATTCTCACAATATGTGAGAGTTTCATCAATTATTCCATTTTTTTCATCCATGCTGTCAAATAAAGTAAAGTTCGGTTTTTCTATCCCTGTTTCTTCGCCCAGGAGCAGAGAACGATATGTATTTGCCGCAATAGCTGCCGTCTTTTTTTCATTGGATATAAAATAGGATGCCACTTCCCATACTCCATAAGAATTTCCCATTTTCATCCGTTTAATATGGCAGTCAATTTTTTCCAGTAGATTTTCTATACTTTTATCTTTATATTCAACCGTCAGATTATCCGTTGTACCAGTTGTCTGAGATGTGGATTTTTGACGTCCAAAGACATCCGAACTGGTATTTGTATCAGTATTTGTGCTAACTTCATTAGAACCTGTTGACCACCCCTCCTGAGTTCCTCCCATAACTCCAAAATTAAGAAGCATATGCATCCCCATATTAAAGCCTGAGTTTTTTCCATGAGTATGTCCATCTGATCTTCCTGTTGCCTTGGAAATACCTTTTGATATTGAATTTGAAATACTTTCTGTTATTCCTTCTGTAAGCGTATTACCTTCATTATGTCCATGAGAACTGGTTTTTTTGGAAAACGGGAATAATGCAGAATATAACTCCTCAAATCCATTCATTCGTGTTTCGATCTCGCTGTCTGCAATTGGTGTGGCCAAAATCTCACAAATATATTTACTTCCCTTCATTGTATCAACAAATTTTTCCAGTCCCTGAATATAATCACCCTGTTTATTATTACGTTCAGAGGGAAGAATATTTATATATGAGACATTTGGCGGCAATGAAGCCGCAAACGTATTGGAATTCTCTTGCAGGAAAATTTGGGGAATCTCATTACTCCTGACGCTTTTTACTCTGCTGCCTGGAAAATTCCCCAAAAAAGAGTCATGTAATACATCACTGGCTGTTAAAGCATTACTGATTTGAGAAGCTCTTATACCTAAATATAAATCCACACTATTAATACTGCCTTTTAAAATAAATACTACATTTTTACAAAATGGCATGACTGAGTGAAAAACACTGACAAGTTTTTCATTAATGTCTTCATTTTTATCATATACAAGTTTATCTATATGAAATAATCTGGTAAGATTATGTTTTTTTAAATGTTCACTTAATGATTGAACACGATAATCCTGTAATGATTCTAAATAGCCTTTATCAATAAATTGATTTGCAGCCTCAATTTGTTCTAACATTTGAGAATCTGTAATCATTTTTATCACCTTTCCAAAGGATAATATAAAAAAGCACGGTAAAAAGGCACTTTCTCAGGATATGAGAAGTAAAATTCTTACCGTGCGTCCTTTTTAACAACACGCTTGCTGAACAGACAAGTTATTTCATTGCCGATTCTCAGTAAAATTACTTCAGTTTCCTTCCCTGAGAATCTCCTAAGCTGTTACAAAGAATGCGGATAAAATCAATCAATTCCCAAATCCATACAATAGCAAGAGGAAGGAAACCGACAATAAACCCTACAGTAGCCCAACCAATAATTGCCAGTACTAACATAACTGCACCTGTACCTATCTGTCCCAGGTAAAACCTATGGATACCGAACTGGCCCAAGAAAAAGCATAAAACCGCTGCTGCAACTTTACTTTTGTCTGAAACGGTAGTCTGTGTTACAACGTCTCCGGCAAATCCACTGTTGCTAAATTCATCACTCATATTAATTTCCTCCATTGTATTTTGATATTGGAGAATAGCTGTCTAGATGCTTTTCGTAGAGTAACCTACTCTACGAAAAATACTGCTATTTCCTGTTAACCAAAGTAATGTCAAGACATAGTGACGGCTCATTTGACGGTAAATAATTCAGATAACAGTTGCATATTATCTTTTTTCAATTCCAGAGAGGGATGTACATACCTGTTCATTGTAATATTAACACTTGCATGTCCAAGGATTTCACTAAGACTCTTTACATCAAACCCCAGTTCAATACATCTAGTCGCAAATGTATGTCTCAAAGCATGATAATTTGCTGAATCAATTGAACTTTTTTTCAATGCATCTTTAAAATGATACTGCATTATTCTCGGTTCCAAGTATTTATAATTACTGTTCGTCAGAAAATAGCCCGTTTGTGATATTTGATAGGCAGCTATAGCCTTAGCTAATTCATCCGGAATAGGAATCACGCGAATAGAAGAGGAACTTTTGGGAGCTGTTATTATAATTTTAGTTTTATGCGCTGTTCCAGATTTGTCTTGTACTCTCTGAAGTGTTTTTCGAACATGTATAGTTTGTTCACTTAATGATATATCTTCCCAACGCAGAGCACATATTTCACCGATTCTCAGACCTGTAAAAAGACAAACAAGAATTCCCATGTTGTATCCATTTAATTCTGAATATAAGTATTTACATAATTTTCTTTGTTCACCTTTACTCAGTACACGCAATCGTTTTGTTTCGTGCTTAATCTGAATCAAACGTGCTGTACTGAGAATAGCAGTATTGTCATTTCCTCCATATTCCAATATTTCACGGATAACAGATAAAGTATCGGAAACCGTTTTAACAGATAAACCGTTACCTTTTTTTCCACCGGATTGTAATAACCCTTTGCAAAGCGCTTCCAGTATCTCTTTATTGATTTCATTAAACATTCTTTCTCCCAAAGCTGGGAAAATATAAGATTCCATTAAGTTCAAATATTTATTACTGCTTGATTCTTTAATATGAGACTGGATAAATTCAAACCATTTGTTTGCCGTCAGGCGGAATCTCTCTGAATCTGTCCCAGGTATATCCCCTTTTTCTGCAGTTTTCTTTATATGGGAAACATCACCCATTTTCTTCTTAACATCACGATATGTTTTTGCGTATATATACCCATAGATTGCTTTTCCATCCGGATTACGAGCTTTAATATATCGCCCTTCCCATCTTCCATCTTTGCGTTTGTAAATATTAGATCCTTTTCTTGGCATAAAACAAACCTCCTTTATTATGACTATAATACTGACGGTAAATAGAATGCTGTCACACTATATTATTAAATATTTTTTTACCATTTCTAAAAACTTATATTTGTATTTAAGATTTTCAAATGTTTTTTGTCATTTACATTGACAAAACGCAAAGCCATTCGTATAATTTAGAGTAAACATGGCAGATATAGTTGCCTTTGACTTGTTCGTAGAGTAGGTTAATAAAAGAAATGCCGACGGCTTGGGAAGTATCCCAAGCCGTTTTTTATTGGAGTTGTGAAGCCATTATAGAAGGTTCTATCTTCTCTATCAGTACAAAGATAAAGACAAAAAAAAACAGTGTTCCCATTCCCAGGTGGAGACTGGCAAACACTGCTTTTTTAATACTGAAATCATTATTAGTAAGCTAATGAATTACATCTTTTTGTGGCATATGTAATCAGCAATACCAAAAATCATAAGAAACGCTGGGTACCAATTGATAAAAAACTATCAAAAGACTATATTATTAGTCATACTTAAGCTACTATAAACAAAAAACAGCGGACTCCCCACAAAAGGGCTTTTCCGCTGTTTCAATCATAATAGCGAGAGGGGGACTTGAACCCTCGACACCACGGGTATGAACCGTGTGCTCTAGCCAGCTGAGCTATCTCGCCAGATTATATGGGACCTATAGGGCTCGAACCTATGACCCTCTGCTTGTAAGGCAGATGCTCTC
>OLQH01000285.1_pt1 | contig 58186 bp, 47 predicted proteins | sample 1672671 | NCBI WGS metagenome assembly OLQH01 (sample SAMEA3136712, study PRJEB25190) | human gut metagenome
CGTATTCTTTGGAGGAAGCGCAAAGGAACGGCGAGACGGATTTATATAAACAATCACATAATGAAAATATCGCCTGTGCGCAGGCAATCAGGGCGGGTATATCAGAAAATTTTGACGGTTACCGGCTGAACACGGATTTTTTGAAAGACGTTATCAAGGAACACGGCTATGACCGCACGATGTATGTGCTGGCAAATACCATACAGCATTTTGATTATGACGGGAGGATTTCAAGGGATAACAAGGAATGGGCAAAAACATTCTTTATCCCCGAAAACAGGTTGCACGGATATAACCTGAACACCGCGTTTATCATTGACAATCCCGGGCTTGTAAATCTGGTAACGGATCAGGCGCGGCGGGAGTATGCAAAGCTGGGTTTATGGAACAGTGGACACTGCATACCGCCGGACGGCCTTGATTTTGAAAATAAGATTATGGTATTAAATCCGTTTGGAATAAAAGACGAATACAAAACACCGTACTGCCAGCTATTTTACGCGCAAGGCGGGTTTGGGTGTTCGCCTACGGCAAGGGGACGGCAGGTGTACGGACGTTTCCTCGCAGACGGGGAATATACGCATTTTGAGCGTTCCCGCTTTTTGGGACAGCTAAAGCCGGAGCTTGTACCCGGTTGGGCGAAAGAAGAGGTCAGGGAGTTTGAAAAGCCGTCTGTCAAAAAGCAGCTTGCCGAACTTCCCAAACAGACGGAGCCAAAACAAAAAAATATAGATAAGGGGGCGAGGTAATTATGCCGTATGTACCTGTACCGAAAGACTTAAACACGGTCAAGACAAAGGTTGCATTTAACCTGACAAAACGACAGCTTATCTGCTTTTCCCTCGCGGCGGCTGTGGGCGTCCCGGTGTACTTCCTGACAAGAGGGCTGCTTGGAACAACGGGCGCCGTTCTGGTTTTATTGGTGTGTGCGCTGCCCTTTTTCCTCTTTGCCCTCTATGAGAAGAACGGGCAGCCGCTTGAGAAAATTTTGAAGCACTATATTGATACAAAATACCGCCGCCCAAAGGTGCGGCCGTATGTGACGAATAATATCTATTCGGCAATCGGAAAACAAATTTTATTGGAACAGGAGGTTGATAGAATTGCCGGAAACAAAAAAGAAAACCGCCCTGCCGAAAGACAAACCGCTGACGGCAAGGCAGCGCAGGCAGATCGCCGACGCGGTTAAGAAAGCGAAAATGCAGGGCAAAATCGCCATGAGCGCGCAGGACACAATTCCCTACAAGGAAATACGGCCGGACGGCATTTGCCGTGTAACCGACCGCTTTTACACAAAGACCGTACAATTCTTGGATATTAACTATCAGTTGGCGCGCAATGAGGACAAAAACATCATCTTTGAAAATTACTGCGATTTCCTCAACTACTTTGATACGTCTATTTCTGTCCAGCTTTCATTTCTGAATCAGACCATGGATATTTCAGAGTATGAAAAGGCGATTGACATTAAATCCCGTGACGACGAATTTAACGACATCCGGGAAGAATATACCGAAATGCTGAAAGGCCAGCTTGCGCGGGGGAACAATGGCATTGTACGGAAGAAATATATTACGTTCGGGATTGAAGCTGACAATATCCAAAACGCAAAGCAGCGGTTGGAACGTATCGAGGCGGACATCTTAAATAATTTCAAAGTATTAGGGGTGCGGGCCTTCCCATTAAGCGGCATTGAACGGCTGGAGCTATTGCATAACTGTTTTAACGGGGACGGCAGTAAGCTCAACTTTTCGTGGAACCTGATTGCAAAGACGGGGCTTACCACAAAGGATTTTATCGCCCCGACTTCCTTTGATTTTTCGGACGGCCGGACTTTCAGAATGGGGAACACCATCGGCGCGGTATCATTTTTACATATCCTCGCGCCGGAGCTCACCGACGAGCTTTTGAAAAACTTTCTGGATATACAGTCAAGCCTTGCGGTCAATATCCATATTAAAAGTATCGACCAGACCGAGGCAATCAAAATGATAAAACGCAAAATCACCGATATAGACAAAATGCGTATCGAGGAGCAGAAAAAGGCAGTCAGAAGTGGGTACGATATGGATATCTTGCCGCCGGACATTATGACCTTCGGCGTAGACGCGAAAAAGCTGTTGGAGGATTTGCAGTCAAGGAACGAACGGCTGTTTTTAGTGACCGTGCTTGTAATGAACACAGGCAGGACAAGAAAGGAGCTTGAAAACCGGACATTTGAAGCGTCGGCAATCGCCCAGCAGAAAAATTGCCCGTTAAGACGGCTGGACTACCAGCAGGAGGACGGGCTCATGGCAAGCGTGCCGATTGGGATAAACAATATTGAAATACAGCGGTCGCTGACAACTTCCAGCACCGCTATTTTTGTACCCTTTACCACGCAGGAATTATTTTCGGACAGCCCCGAAGCCCTCTACTGCGGGCTGAACGCCTTATCTAACAATATGATAATGGTAGATAGAAAGTTATTAAAAAATCCGAACGGCTTGATACTCGGCACACCGGGCAGCGGCAAGAGTTTTTCCGCAAAACGGGAAATCGCAAACGCTTTTCTGGTAACGGACGATGATATTTATATATGCGATCCCGAAGCGGAGTATTATCCCCTTGTAAACGCATTAAAAGGGCAAGTGGTAAAGTTGTCCCCCAATTCAAAGGACTATATCAACCCTTTGGATATTAACCTGAATTACAGCGATGAGGAAAACCCGCTGGCTTTAAAGAGCGACTTTGTACTGTCGTTCTGCGAACTCATCATCGGCGGCAGGAACGGGCTGGAGCCGGTGGAAAAGACGGTCATTGACCGCAGTGTTACACGGATTTACCAAAAGTATTTTGAAAATCCTGTACCCGCCAATATGCCAATATTGGAGGATTTATATAACGAGATAAAGAAGCAGCCGGAGCAGGAAGCCCAGCGTATCGCCTCGGCTTTGGAACTGTATGTAAAGGGCACGCTGAACTTCTTTAACCACCGCACCACGGTTGACATTTCTAACCGCATTGTATGCTTTGACATTAAAGAGCTCGGCAAGCAGTTAAAAAAGCTGGGGATGCTGGTGGTGCAGGATCAGGTGTGGAACAGGGTTACCATAAACCGGAGCGAACACAAGGCGACGCGGTACTTTTGCGATGAATTTCATTTACTGTTGAAAGATGAACAGACGGCGGCGTATTCGGTGGAAATCTGGAAGCGCTTTCGGAAATGGGGCGGTATTCCGACGGGTATCACACAGAATATTAAAGATTTGCTGGCCTCCCGCGAGATAGAAAATATCTTTGAAAACAGCGACTATATCTATATGCTGAATCAGGCGCAGGGCGACCGGGAAATCCTCGCAAAGAAATTAGGTATCTCGCCCCAGCAGCTTTCTTATGTGACACAGTCGGGCGCCGGTGAGGGGATTTTGTTTTACGGCAATACCATTATCCCGTTTATCGACCGGTTCCCGAAAGATACAAAGCTGTACCGCCTTATGACGACGAAACCGGAAGAAGTGATACAAAATGAATGAGCTGACGCATTTAAGCCTTTTTAGCGGTATCGGCGGGATTGATTTAGCGGCGGAGGCAGCGGGATTTAAAACGGTGTGCCAGTGCGAATGGGCGGACTACCCGACCGCCGTTTTGGAAAAGCGCTGGCCGCATGTTCCCCGCTTCCGTGATATTACAACACTGACAAAGGAGGCATTTTTTGAAAAGACAGGACGAAAAACAGTTACCCTCATATCCGGCGGCTTCCCCTGCCAGCCGTTCAGTTCAGCAGGACGCCAGAAAGGGTTTGCCGATACGCGGTATCTCTGGCCGGAAATGGCAAGAGTTATTTCCGAACTCAAGCCCCATTGGGTGCTTGGGGAGAATGTTGCCGGGTTTATCCATATGGGGCTCGACAAGACGCTGTTTGACTTGGAGCGTGCAGGCTACGCTGTTTGGACATTCGTATATCCGGCTTGCGGCGTCGGCGCGTGGCATGAGCGCACAAGAACTTTTATCGTCGGCGTTAATGTTTCCCACGCCCCTTGCAAGCGACGACCGGAATGTAAAGGACGCAATGAATATGAATGTATACCTTTCGGAAAACGGAATATGGCGGAAGAAAAACCAAAACGGTGCAAGGTGGAGCCTTCCCCTTTCGGCGGCGGTGTTCTACTTGACACCGATAGCCTCAGACGGGTTCCGGTCAAAGCTAAAACCGGAAACCATGAAACAGAGCAAGGAGGGTTCCAGCCTCGCGGCGCAGATCATCAAACAGGAAAATCCAATATCGGACACGGCAGCCCTCAACCCCGATTGGGTGGAATGGCTGATGGGGTTTCCGCAAGGCTGGACTGCGGTGTAGAAGATACTTACCGCTGTGCTTCTGAAAAATGGATAAGCAGAAACTTTGACAATCATGCGTGCAGGCGCTGCCTGCTGGACGGACATAAGCTGTGGGAACGAGAGCCTAAAAACATTCCCCGTATAACAGAGGAAACAGAAAACAGGGCATTGCGGTTAAAAACGCTCGGCAACGCCGTTTGTCCCCCGCAGGTGTACCCGATACTGAAATGTATCGCGGACATTGAAACAGGGGCTTGTGTAGATAGGTGTGTCTTCGCAGACAAAAACACTCTTTGAAATATGTATCAAAAATAATAATTGGTTCATACTATAAATTGTAAAGCGAAGTATTGACTTTTGCTTTACAAAGTGGTATAATAAGTGTGCGATATGAAAGGAGTGGATTTATATGGCGCAGACAATGGTAAATTTCCGTATGGATGAAGATTTGAAAAAAGCAATGGAACAGACCTGTCAGGAAATGGGGATGTCTATGACAACTGCATTTACCATATTCGCAAAAAAAGTAAGCCGAGAGAAACGGATCCCGTTTGAGATTTCTGCCGACCCATTCTATTCCGAAAGCAATATGAAGCATTTGGAAAAAATCATTTCGGATATTGACGCCGGCCGGGCGAAGCTGGTGGAACACGGATTGATTGAGGATGGGGAGTAAAGATGAAACTGTTATGGGAAGAAAGCGCATGGGACGACTATTGTTATTGGCAGACGCAGGATAAGAAAACATTAAAAAGGATCAACACGCTGATAAAAGATATTCAGCGCAGCCCCTTTTCCGGGCTTGGGAAACCGGAGCCGTTGAAACAAAACCTCAGCAGTTGGTGGAGCCGCCGTATAGACGGCGAAAACAGGATTGTTTACAAGGCGGCGGACGGCAATATTATTATCGCTTCCTGCAAGGGTCATTATGAAGATAAAAAAGAAACATTGTTTTAATTAAGGACATTGATTAACCTCAATGTTCTTTTTTTATGCGATATAGCAGCAGTAAGGTTGTGGGAATGTGCGTAAACTCTTTGGAGTTTTCCATATTTCCATAACCAAAAGGGCGTGGGACTTGTGTGTAAACCGCAAAGCGGTTTTCCACAACTTCCATGCCTTAAATTTTTCAGACAGGAGGTAACAATTTGAAAGAACATAAAGATTACGAAAGCTATGACTTTGACAGATTAACCGAGGGCAGCCAGATAAAAATAGAACATACGGTATACGGCGAGCCGGATATATCGGGCTTGGTTTCAAAACCGCTGATAGAACTATTGGACTTGCACGCGGGCAGTGTAATGGCAGAAAAGGCAGTGTACGAAAACGTCAGGCAGGCGGCGCGGGATTGGGAAAAGCAGGCGGCATTGACGCAGCAGTTTAACCGTGCAATCGAATATGTACAAATACCAAAGGCCGAACACTCCTATAACAAATGGGTAAAGGCAAAAGACAGCTATGGGTACGACAGTATCAGCAACGCGGTATATAAAATGAGCTGCCGGTTGCAGGAGGGCTATAGCTGGCGCGGCAAGCCTGCAAAATGGGAGGTCAGATGGCATATCTACACCAACAGTCCCCACGATAACTATAATGAAAAGGTTGCCGGGCAGGAACGTTCCTTTGCAGATAAAGCGTCAGCGGAAAAATATTTACAGGGAAGAATTAAAGCGTACGCGCATTTGTTCACGGAAATTTCCCCGCCTATCCCGGACGAATATACCCGTCCTTTTATAGTACACGGACAGCTATTGCCCGGCTACACCACGGAGGCCATGCAAAAGGCGCAGGAAGCGGAAAAAGCGAAAACGACAGAACAAAAGCCATCTATCCGCAAACAATTAAATTCTGCAAAAGTACAAGAGAAAACGGAATCCTCGCTGCCTGCACAAAAACGGTCTGCACCCGAACTTTGAATGACGGGGGTGCAAGATGAAACGGGACAAGGAAGAATTTAAGGCAAGGAACAAAGACGAAAGTTTTATTAAGGACAAACGGCCGGATATTCAGCTTGGCAGGCACGCGGAAAATCCGCAGGAAAGGCAACAGGTTTCACAGTCGAAGAAAAACCGAATATATCAGGCGCGGCAAGAACACGCGGAACCTCTTGCCGTAACAGCCGAAACGACGGACACAGCGGATTCGGAAATGGATTTCACCAAACAGGAATATTTACCGGAAAATCCGCAAGAACAGCCGGAGCAGACGCAAGAGGACTTTTCAGAGCTTGCAGACAGCGGTTCACAGGATAGAAATACAGATATTCCAAAGCACGAACAGCCGAAGCGGACAGCGTCAAAGAAAAAGCAGCTATACCGCCGACACGCGCCGAAAATCCAAAAGTCCGCTGATGTGAATATTCCGCAAACGCCAGAAGCTACGGACGAGGCAAAGCCGACCACGACGCCCGAAACGGAAGATTACAATATTCGTGATGTGGTACAGAGTGATAAAACAGAGTTTTCACGGAATACGGATATTGACTTTTCGGAAGCAGCGGCAGACAGGGACAGCAATATCCCCTTTGACCGGGTGCAGACTTCCGGCAATGACAACACAGAGCAAACGCCGCAGGCTAAAGGGAAACGGCAGCGGCTTGTCTATGATAAATCCGAAAAACAGACGGACGGTTCCAGTGCTGCGAAAACAGGACAACCCGGCGCGGACAGGAAACATACCGCGTCCGGGCAGCAGGAGGAAAAAACGGAAAAATCCGAACAAGCCCCCTCCGGCAGCGTCCCCTTTGGCCGCGTTGCGAAATTTGAGCAGAAAGCCGAGAAAGCAAGGGCAAAGGCAGACAAGGCGCAGCAGGCTTTACCGAAAAAGACGAAAATCAAGAAACAGCGGCTTTATGACGAGCAGAAGAAAAAGGCGAAAACACGGTTGAAATTTGAAAAGGAAATAAGGCCGCAAAGCGATTTGTACCACCGTTCTCCTATTACGCCAGCCAAAACGGCCGTTTCCTATGCCGGGCTGAACGCGAAAAACAAGCTGCACAGTAAAATCTCGGAGGTTGAACATGAAAATTCCGCTGTGGAGGCGGCGCATAAGACCGAGCAAAAAGCGGAAACGCTGGCGCGGTACAGCGTCCGCACGGCTAAATATATTGACGGGAAACGAAAAGCCGCGCCGTATCAAAAGGCGGCAAGGCTCCAACATAAGGCGGAAAAAGCGGAGGTTAAGGCAATCCATGAAAAAACGCTTGCCGAAAACCCGCAGCTAAAAAAATCTGCATTAAAGAAGTTTCAGCAAAAACAGCGGATTAAAAAGCAGTATCAGAGAGCAAAACAAGCAGAACAAACAGCAAAGGCGGCAAAGAAAACGGCGCAGAACACAGAACGTGCAACAAGGCGTTTTGTCGCTTTTGTGTGGCGGCATAAGATTGTTTTTGGCGTAATTTTAATTATCGCGCTTTTGGTCGCATGGCTGGGTACGGTGTTATCCTCCTGCTCCGTTATGCTGACAACCGGGACAAATTCGCTGATGGTATCGTCCTACTTTGCGGAGGACGCGGACATCTACGCGGCGGAAGAATACTATACCGGGCTGGAACAGGATTTGCAGGCGCGTATCAATCGAATAGAAAGCGATTATCCCGATTATGACGAATACAGATATAATATGGCACAGGTCGGCCACAGTCCGTATGAGCTTATCTCTTATCTGACGGCGGTATATCAGGATTTCAAATTCGATGATATTAAAGGCGCTCTTGATGAGCTTTTCAATTCCCAGTACCATTTGCGGATTACCGAAACCACCGAGCAGCGCACGGATGGGGACGGGAATACTTATGACTACAAAATATTGAATGTAATGCTTACCAACGATGGGTTCACGCAGGCGCTTACCGCAGACCAGCGGGAACTGTATTACATTTACCTTGAAAGCAAGGGAAACCGGGATTACCTCTTTGCCGACGATATTTACGCAAACGAGAGCGGCGGGCCGGGCTACACCATACCGGGTGAAGCGCTGACGGACGAAACATTCCGGCGGCTGATCACCGAAGCGGAAAAATACTTGGGCTATCCCTATGTCTGGGGCGGCAGTACGCCCGCTACTTCATTTGACTGTTCCGGCTTTGTGTGCTGGGTGTTCAGCAATTCCGGTGTATATCCCCTTTCAAGGACGACCGCACAGGGCATTTACAACCAGTGCGCGCGTATTTCACCGCAGGAGGCAAAGCCGGGCGACCTCATTTTCTTTAAGGGGACTTACGCCACAAGCGAGGTATCGCATATCGGCATATTTGTAGGCGACGGCATGATGATACACGCAGGCAACCCAATCCAATATACAAGTGTCAACACAAACTATTGGCAAAGCCATTTCTTTGCCTACGGCAGATTAGGCGGAAACTAAAAAAATTAAGGAGTTGATTTTAACAATGGCAACGATTGAAAAAATTGAGAAAGATATATTAAAAACCAAAGAAAAGATTGCGGAATTACAGAAAAAAGTCCGCAGTCTGGAAACGCAGAAGGTAGAAGCTGAAAACTTGCAGATCGTTCAGCTTGTGAAAACGGTCAATATTGACAACAAGACGCTTACGGCTATTCTCAAAGCCTATTCCACAGGCAAATTTGAACTGCCGGAGGAATACAGAGCAGAATTACAGGAGGACGCAGGACATGAAAAACAGGCTTAAACTTGCGGCGGCGGTACTTTCCGCCGCTTTTGCTTTATCAGGCATAACGGCGTTTGCGCAGAGCAGCGAACCGGCGGAGCCGACGCAGCCGCCAACGGAAACCGTCATAGAGGATAACCACACTTTAACGCCGGCCGGGAACGCCCAGCTCATGGACGATGTGACGGACAATGAGAATTTGCAGTTTATCACCGTGACCGCGCGGGACGGCAACGAGTTTTATATCATTATCGACAAGGGCGCCCAGAGTGAAAATGTGTATTTCCTAAACACGGTTGATGAAAGCGACCTTGCGGCGCTGGTGGAGGACTATGCACCAGAGCAGTCAGAACAGCAGCAGCCGGAGCCGTCAGGTACGCCTGACGCGGAACAGGCACAGCCGGAACAGGAACAACCGGAGCAGCCAGAACCGGAGGCGGAACAGTCAAACAGCAGCTTTCTATTTTTGATTGTTCTTGTTGTTATCGGTGGCGCGGGGCTGGCTATTTACTATTTCAAGGTGTTCCGTCCCAAAAAGAAGCTGGAACAGGCGGACGATCTGGAGGACTTTGAATTTGAGGAAACCGAAAGTGAGGAAGTTTCGGACGGGGAAACGGAGGAACAGCAGAAATGAAGTTAATCATAGCAGAAAAGCCGTCGGTTGCCTTTGCAATAGTAAAAGCGCTGAATATCAGGGGCAGCATGGACGGGTACATTGAAAATAAAGATTTCGTCATAAGCTGGTGCGTAGGGCATTTGGTAGCCCTTGCCGAGCCGTCCGTTTATGATGAAAAATACGCAAAGTGGAACTATGCAGACTTGCCGATTATCCCGGCTGAATTTCAGTACAAAATTTACGGCGGCAAGCAAAAGCAATTTAAGGTGGTAAAAACCCTGATGAACCGCAAAGACGTAACCGAAGTAATCAACGCCTGCGACGCGGGACGCGAGGGCGAGCTGATCTTCCGTCTGGTGTATAATCAGGCAAATTGCAGAAAGCCGGTCAAGCGGCTATGGATTTCCTCAATGGAGGAATCCGCAATCCGTGAGGGTTTTGAAAATCTCAAAGACGGCGCCGAATACGATAATCTCTATCAATCGGCATTATGCCGCTTGTGGGCGGATTGGCTGGTGGGAATCAACGCTACAAGGCTGTTTTCCTTGCTTTATAGAAAGACCTTGAATATCGGCAGGGTGCAGACGCCGACGCTGGCGCTGCTTTGCGACAGGCAAAACAAAATATCCTTTTTCAAAAAGGAAAAATACTTTACCGTTTCCCTTGACTTAGGCGGTGTAAAGGCGGAAACGGAGCGTATCGACAGTGAAGATACGGCAAAAGAGATTACGGCGGCTTGCGGACATTCGCAGGCCGTTTGTGTTTCAGTCACAAAAGAGCAAAAGACAGAAAAGCCGCCCAAACTCTTTGATTTGACCGCCCTGCAAAGGGCGGCAAACAGGCTGTACGGCTACACCGCAAAGCAGACGCTTGACTTGGCGCAATCCCTTTACGAAAAGAAATTGATTACCTATCCGAGAACGGACAGCCGGTATTTAACGGAGGATATGGCGGGAACGGTGTTAGAAGCCATTGCGTGCAGTTTGAAATTGCCGCCCTTTGACAGCCTTTCGGATTTCCACGCAGATAGCTTTTATCTGTTCAACAACGAAAAGGTATCAGACCACCACGCCATTATCCCGACTGTGGAAATAGAGAAATCCAATCTTTCCGAGCTTCCGAATGGGGAAAAGAACATTTTACATCTTATTATCTGCCGTCTGCTTTCTTCATCGGCAAAGCCGTATGTGTATGAGAATACAACGGCAATATTTGAGTGCGGCGGCCATACCTTTACCGCAAAGGGGAAAAGCGTGATTGATTACGGGTTTAAGGCGATTGAAAAGCTGCTTGCTGCTTCATCAGAGAATGAGGACGGCGGCGATACGCCCGTAAACTTTACCGAGGGGCAGACATTTTCGGAGGTAAAGCCGGAGCTTTGCGAAAAATATACAGCACCACCAAAACCGTACACGGAAGATACCCTGCTCTCCGCAATGGAAACGGCAGGGGTAAAGGAAACAACAGACGACGCGGAACGTAAAGGTTTGGGAACGCCTGCAACAAGGGCGGCAATTTTGGAAAAGCTGGTGCAGGCCGGATTTGCAGAGCGTAAGGGCAAGCAGATTTTACCCACCAAAACCGGGACGCTTTTAATTTCCGTTTTGCCCGACACCCTCATTTCCCCGTCCCTTACTGCCGAATGGGAAAATGCCCTTGCCCTGATTTCCAAAGGGCAGGAAAACCCGGAAACGTTTATGCAGGGGATTGAAGCCACGATTGCCGGGCTTGTGGAACGCTACAAGGCGTTTGACGGCAAAGGTGAAAACCCATTCCAAAAGGAAAGCGGTGCGGCAATATGAGCACAAACACAATAACGGGAACGGGCGTATTTGATGCATTTATCACCAACCTCGGAAAATACAACGAGGGCGAGCTCATCGGTGAATGGGTGGGTTTCCCGGTTACGCCGGAGGAAATGCAAGAGGTATTTAAGCGTATCGGTATCGGTCAAACGGACGAGTTTGGACAGCCCTATGAAGAATGGTTTATTACGGATTATGACTGCCCGATCCCCGGCCTGTATGATTGCTTAGGTGAGTATGCAGACCTTGACGAGCTCAATTACCTTGCAAACAAGATTGAGGAACTGAGTATCTCTGAACAGGAATGTTTCGAGGCTGCTGTTGAGCTTGGCGAATATACGGGCAGCGTACAGGATTTAATCAACCTTACCGAAAATCTGGACTGCTATGAGCTATATTCTGACATTCACAGCGACAGCGACCTCGGCTATTATTGGGTGGAAGAAAGCGGCGCGTATGATACACGAGCGATGGGCGCCCTGTCAAACTATATCGACTATGAGGGTTTCGGCCGGGACATCCGTTTTGAGGAAGGCGGCACTTTTACCGACCACGGATATATTGTGAACAATCAGGACAGGTTTATCGAGCAGTACAACGGCGACCGGGAAGAAATACCGGACGAATACCGGGTTTTTACAAGTACCGACGAACAGGAGCTTGACGAACCGGCAGATTTACCAATACCAGAAAAGCCCTCTATCCGTAAACAGCTTGCGGAAAACAAGGAAAAATGCGCGTCTGTTACGCAGAAGAACGAAAAGATAAAAAACAACGATCTGGAGGTGTAATTGTGAGTGAAAAAATAAAGGTGTTGGCTGTAGAACCTATGCAGGAACCCTATGTAAAAGAGATTGACGCGGGACTGAAATCCCTGCAAAAAGAAGTGGGCGGCACGATTCAGGCACTTTATCCCTTTGAGGAAGAAGCGGCCGTTATCTGCAGCGACGAGGGGAAACTAAACGGGATGGAGTTAAACCGTGCTTTATATGACGAGGACGGAAAAATATATGATATTATCGCCGGGCCGTTCCTTATCTGCGGTCTTGACGGCGACTGCTTTGGCAGCCTGCCGGACGATCTTATCAGCAAATTTTCTGAGCAGTTCAAACAGCCGGAAATGTTTTTTATGCACGATGGGGAAATAAAGGCATTGCCGGTCAAGATAATAAAGTCCTCTATCAAGGAACAGCTTCAGCGGCCAAAAAATGAACAGGGCAAAGAGCATAAAAAGCCGCCGCAAAGGCCGGGGCCTGAGTTATGACAATACCGCTTACTCCAAAACAGAGCCGGAGCGTCAATGCCCTTGTGCGCCGCGAGTGCTGCAATTACGACAACGGGGATTGTATTTTGCTGGACTGCACTTGCCCGCAGACGATCACCTATTCGCATATTATCTGTAAATGGTTCAAAACCGCCGTCCTGCCGCTGGATAAGGAATTGTATATCCAGCTTGCCAAGCCACCGCACACCAAAATATGTGCTGTTTGCGGCAAGCCGTTTATTTTCAAGGGAAACAAGGCAAAGTATTGCAATAGATGTAAAGTTTATGTCAGACGCAGGAAGCAGGTGCAATACCAGCAGAAATACCAAAGAAACAAAGGTAAAGGATTGAGCAAATAGGACTTTGAAAACCGCATAAAATAAGGGTTTCCCACGGCTGAAACAGCAGAGGTAATATACTTTATCCAAAACCCTTAAAAATAGGCTTCTAAATGCTCAATTTCCAGACAAAAAATACCGTGATACGACCTGCCTTTCGGCGGCTGTATCACGGTTCTTTTTTTATTGTTCATTTTCAGTATCGGCATTGTCTGCAATATCGCTTATGAGCCCGGTTACAATTTTATTCAATTCGGCGGCGTTTTTACTTGTTGTAACAGATTTATTGGTTGTTGCCTCTATATTTTTGCGCGCATCCCCGGCCACTTTTCCGCCGCGTCTGGCAATTTCCCTGCTTTCATCAAATGTGGCAGGCTTTAATTCTTTTGAAAACTCCGTTGTGGTTGCCTCCGCAAGCATATTCAGTACCAATTCAAGCGTACTCATATTATCGCGCAAATTTTCTTTGGTTAAGCCTTTTAAGTTTTTATATTTCCGTGTTGTCATACCGGACCATGCTTTTGTGATTTCATCTGTCAGGATAGCATATTCAACACCTTTTTTTACGCCCCTGTTATCCCATTCGTCCGTTAATTCTTTTCGCACTTGAATGGCTTGCAGGCGTTGGTTTATCCATTCTCTTGTGTACCCTTTTTTCAGATATGTTTCCAATGCACGGTCTATGGTAAGCTCAGGATCGATTGTTTCCTCTATCCGTTCCGCCCCTACTTGCGCCAGCCATTGCTTAAACGGCTCGGCCTTCGGAGATGGTATAGACTGTATAATACGCAAAATACCTTTTGTATCTGCGGCCTGGATTTTTCGTTTTTTTCCGTCGTTTGCAATCATTTCAACCGGGGTACAAATTGTACCCCACTTCAAATTCAGCTCAGGATCACGGCTGCGCATTTTTTTTATGTACTGCTTGACATCTTTACTGTCGGTTAAAATTTCTACTACGTCAGAAATCGAAAAATACCATTCTTCATTTTCATTATCCCACGCAGTGCGGATTTTTCTATTTTCAAATAGCTGTATATTATTTTCCACTATGTACGCCTCCTTACAGCAAGGTCATTTATATTATAACATATATTGACGAGAAAATCTATAATTCCTATCCATTTTATCTATTAGCCTTAAATAGTATTTTACGCCCTTATCAGTCGAACCACCGTAACAGGCACATACCATACTGCAACAAGTAATTTCCATATCAGAATGATACCGCCGATCAGTGCGCCGATGGCGATATTAAAACAGGCCATTGCAATCCCTGTCCCCAAATTGCCAAAGAACATTGGCAGTAGGAACATAAACCGTATGCCAAAGGGGATCCCGCACAGTATGAGCAGATATATATAATTTACTGTCCCATACTGTACCGCAAGAGAAAAGAATATGTTGTAAAGGAACACGGCCAGCAGCACAGGCACAATGCTTTTCTTAAAAAATTCTGTTAAAATATCTGCTCTTGTCATTGTACCGCCTCCAACAATAATTTCCGGGCAATGGTAAATTGAGCGGAATCCACCGCCGGAATATCTAAATAAATTAGGTCTGCTGCTATATCGGTATTCGGTGCATAGCTTGGGTTTACAGATTGGTATATTCTTGTATATGCCTCTTTCCGTGCTGCCGCATAGTCCATACTTCCGTTTCCGACAGCCGTTATCAGGTCGGAAATCAATCCCTTTACAACCGTTTCTTGTTCGGTATAATACTCCGGCCGTAGGTACATATCCCGGTATTGCAGGATCGCGTTTCTTGCGATTGCGGTGAGGTCTGCATACCCGTAACCGTTTGTACTGCCCGCCAAAACTGCGGAATGGATTTCACGGCTTGCCTTGCCCCACGCTTCGCCGAAGCCCAAACCGTTCTGCACTTCCTCCAATATGGGGCTGATTAGGTTTTCCGTGATACAAACGCTTTCCTCGGTCAAATATACCGGGACAGCCTCTTGCGGGATTTCCGTCGCAAGGACAGGGGCGGACGATAAGACGGCGGCCAAAGCAAACGCCGTTATTTTTATTTTCTTCATGGTGTAGAGCCTCCTTTGTTTTTATTCGCTGCCTATATTTTATCACAAAGCCTGCGCCGCGCCCAGCCCTGTAAGGCTACAGTTGCGCTACAATTCCGGTTCCCTGTCCTTTTCGTTCTCTTTGGATAGGTTCAAAAGCTGTTCCACATTGCGCCTGATAACGTCCATTTCTGCGGCCTGCTGTTTCAGCTTTTTATATTCGCCGTACAATTCTTTTTTCTGCTGTGCCAGCCCGTCGGCGGTCTGCCGGAGTTCATCAAGAGGCAGTGTGCGTTTCCCTTTTAGTTTCTTTGCCGCTGATTCAAACAGCGTAATCTCTCGGCGGTGCCGTTCCGCAAAGGCGGCTTTGTTTTTCGCTTTCCGGTATTTAGAATAGACAGGCTTTAACTCGTCATAAATAGCGGTATGCTTCATCAAAAGCGCCGTATCGCTCATGTGCTTTTCCGTCCCCTTGATTTGTTCCGAAACAGCGGCAAAGTCAGCATGGATTTTTCCTGCCGCCTGTTCCAATTCCTCATACGTGCTGATGTTATGCTCGGTTAAGAAATTCAGCGTCCGGCTTGCCTGTTTCAGGTTGTATAATTTCGCCCAATGCTCGTAGCCCTTGTTTTCCTGTGCTTTGATATTGTTCTGAATGTCGATTAAAAGATTGATACGACGGTTTTCTTTTCTCGGCGTTCTCCGGCGTTCAATCCGATCCCTTATGGCTTCCTCGGTATAGCGAGAGCCTAACGTCTTTCCCCGTGTAAAACGCTCTTTTCCTTTGGCGCGGAATGAAATGTACTTGCCCCGCTTCACTTCATAATCGGCGATCTCCATGCGCAAGAGGAAGTCCTCGAAGTCTGTTGACCGTGAAACTGCCTTGTCAATATCCGCTTTTAGCTGCGCCTTCCAGCTTGTGCCCTGCCGGGCTGCGGAATACTCCTTATAGCTTTTGCCTTTGTTCTCATTTTGTGGTATGACGGACAACCCGTGTTCCTCGCACAGCCGGTCGCTGATACGGCGGGTTCGCCGTTCCCATTTTTTATTGACATGGCTGTGCTTGAAATCCACAAAGCTGACGTCATTAAAAATCACATGATTATGAACGTGATTGCGGTCAATGTGCGTCGTTAGAACGTATTCGAACCTGCCGCCCAAAACTTCATCGGCAAATTGTTTCCCGATCTCGTGCGCCTGTTCCGGCGTGGTTTCACCGGGTGAAAAGGCCTGTATCAGGTGCCGTGCTAAATGGGGACCCGGTTCCCGCGCCTGTTCTCTCGTCCATTCAAATTCCATATCCGCCGTTTCCGGCGAACACCCGTAGGAATGAATCAATAAAGCGCCGTCCGTTTTATCCGGGTTGCAGATATATGCAAGGGCTTTTTTCAGCGTAACGTTGATAGGATGGTTCTTTGTAACCGCCATATCTCACTGAGCCTTTCCCGGAGCTCTGCAATATCCTCCCGGTATATATCACTGGTAGAATTGACGCGCTTTGCAATCTGGTTGATGTTGCGGCCAATGGCGCGCAGTTCCTTGTTCATTGCCTTTATGTTTGTCGTGTCGGTGTGAATGACGTACCCGTCAATCGCCATTTTCCGAATGTATGCCCCGATTTGCCTTGTGGGGACAAGGGACATTTTATATTCAATCAATTTCCGTTCTTCCTCCGTTACCCAGATTTTAAGCTGGATATTTCTCTTTCTATTAGCCATATGTATATCCTCCGTATTTGAAAGTAAGGGTTTGGGACTATCCCAAAATTTTGACTGATTTCCAAAATCGGAAAGCAAGGTCAAAAACCGCGAATGGGTACTCATTCGCTTTGCTTGCTGGTCTTTAATAATTAGTTTTTCCCCCTCTGTATAAGGAGTGCAGGAAACACGGTTTTGGCAACCAGTTGAAAGGGAAATATTTTACGGACATCCTCGGCCGCCCCGGAGTGGAAACCACGCGGCTTTATACGATAGAATGCAGTGGCATCCACCGCAGGCAGCTGCAAAAGCTGGGCTGCTGCTGTGTTGATATTACATATTCTTTATTCTGTAGTAAACTATAAATAAAAGACTTATCCATATTAAAAAATACTACAAATATCATGTTTTGCCAATGAAATTCCTGCTTTTTTCCACATCAAACAGACCGGGTAAAAATGATTGTTTGTGATCCGAGCTGTTTATTATGCAATAGTTTATGGTTTCGTATAAAAATGCAATGGAAGATTATCTGAAGGATGCCTTTATGCTTCAGAAACGAAACGGCTACGCCCGTTACACAGATGTGGCGGAGCATTTTGGCATGAAAAAACTTCGGCAAGCATAGCAAGAGCGTTGTGTCGATTTAAAACATTCTTGCCTCTCCTCTTGACAAATCAGGTGAAATTTAGTATAATTACTATTAGTTAGTCATAACTAACCAATAACCCATAAAGGAGGAAATTCCATGTCTCTCATCAATAAAGAAATCAGGGAATTTACTGTGCAAGCCTATCACGAAGGAGCATTTAAGGCAGTTTCCAAGGCGGATGTGCTGGGGAAGTGGGCTGTATTTTTCTTCTATCCGGCGGATTTTACTTTCGTTTGTCCCACAGAGCTGGAGGATCTTGCAAATAAGTATGCGGATTTCCAAGCGGCTGGATGCGAGGTGTATTCTGTATCCTGTGACACGCATTACGTCCATAAAGCATGGCACGATGCTTCTGACCGGATTAAAAAGATCGGCTATCCGATGCTTGCAGATCCCACCCATGTGCTTTCCAGGGATTTTGAGGTATATATCGAGGCAGACGGTGTAGCAGAACGCGGAACCTTTATCGTAAATCCTGAGGGGAAAATCGTGGCATATGAAATTAATGCTGGAAATGTAGGACGCAATGCTGATGAGCTGCTGCGAAAGCTGCAGGCGTGCCAGTTTGTCCATGAGCATGGCGATGAGGTGTGCCCGGCCAAATGGCAACCTGGCGCGGAGACCTTGAAGCCGAGCCTTGATCTGGTGGGGCAGTTGTAAGATATGAAAGATATCAAAGAACTCTACGATGTCGTAGTAATTGGCGGGGGACCGGCTGGGCTGACGGCTGCCCTGTATTTGGCTCGAGCAAGATATCGTGTTGTAGTGTTGGAAAAAGAACATTTCGGCGGTCAGATTACCATTACAGATGAAGTAGTAAATTTCCCAGGAGTGGAGCGTACTTCCGGAAAGGCTCTCACTGAAACCATACGCAGACAGGCCCAAAGCTTTGGCGCGGAATTTCTGCTGGCTGAGGTCGCTGCTCTTGAGATGGATGGCGATGTCAAGAAGGTTATGACCAGTCGGGGCGAACTGCACTGCTTTGGTGTACTCCTTGCCACCGGCGCCCATCCCCGCAGCGTGGGCTTTGCCGGAGAGGCAGCGTTTAAGGGGAGGGGAGTCGCTTACTGCGCCACCTGTGACGGAGAGTTTTTTACAGGAAAAGAAGTATTTGTGGTTGGCGGCGGTTTCGCAGCTGCGGAAGAAAGCGTATTTTTAACCAAGTACGCAAGGCATGTGACTATCCTCATTCGCGGTGATGGTTTTACCTGTGCCCCGGCCACCGCGGAAGCGGCGCTTCACCACGAAAAGATCACAGTGGTCACCCACGCACAGGTAGAAGAGGTATCCGGAAAGGATGACCTCAGTCTCCTGCGGTATCGGAATACGGAAACAGGGGAAGTTACAGAATACAGAGCTGCAGAAGGGGATTCCTTCGGCGTATTCGTATTCGCTGGATACGAACCCGCCACCGACCTGGTGAAAGGTCTGGCAGAGTGTGACGCCCAGGGATATGTTGTAACCGACCGAAACCAGAAAACTACCTGTGAAGGCTTATATGCCGCTGGAGATGTGTGCATCAAACCTCTGCGGCAGGTGGTGACAGCGGTGGGAGATGGAGCGCTGGCGGCTACAGAACTGGAACGCTATGCCGCTGCTCTGCAGAAAAAGACCGGTCTATATCCTGTGCAGCCTACGGCCGTCACAAAAGAGACTGCGGCGGCTCCAAAAAGCAGCCAGCAGACAGACGGGCTGTTCTCTCCGGATATGCTGTCCCAGCTGGAGGCAGTATTTCAAAAAATGGATTCCCCGCTGAAGTTGAAGCTCTACCTGGACGATACACCCTTGTCTGCAGAGCTGAAGGGATATATGGAGGAGCTTTGTGTGCTGACAGATAAGCTCTCGCTGGAAATGAGCAGTGAAGTGCTGGAAGACCGCCCCTGCGTGCGGGTATGCAGAGAGAATGGATCATGGACGGGGCTTGCGTTTTGCGGGGTACCAGGCGGGCACGAGTTTACGTCCTTTGTGCTGGGACTTTATAATGCTGCCGGACCGGGTCAGAATTTGGATGAAGAAATTCTCCACAGGATACAATCCCTGAAACCAGCGCATATGAAAATTTTGGTTTCCCTTTCCTGCACCATGTGCCCAGAGTTGGTGACAGCGGCCCAAAGGATAGCTGCAGAAAACCCCAACGTGACGGCGGAAGTTTACGATTTGAACCATTTTACCAATCTGCGAGAGCGGTATAAGGTGATGAGCGTACCATGCCTGGTGGTCAATGACGGTGAAACCGTTTCTTTTGGTAAGAAGAATATTTCTCAGCTTTTGGAACTGCTAAGTAAGTGAAGGACAGCAAAAAATGCCCATTCACATCAAAAATGTGGATGGGCATTTTCATATAATCTTGCAGATTTATACCAGTTTCCAGCCGGCGGCCTTCTTGCGGGCATCGAGAAAATCGCGGTACAGGCCGTCCTGTCCGGCCAGTTCGTCATGGGTACCCTTCTGCACGATATGGCCGCTGTCCAGCACCAGGATCTGATCCGCCTTTCGCACGGTTTTCAGTCGGTGGGCGATCATGAGTATAGTTTTGTCCTTCATCAACGCCTCCATTGCTTTTTGCAGCTTATCCTCATTCTCAGGATCGACGTTGGCCGTTGCCTCGTCGAAGATGATGATGGGGGCGTCCTTGAGCATGGCCCGGGCAATGGAAATCCGTTGCTTTTCGCCGCCTGACAGGGTAGCACCGCCTTCCCCAATGACGGTATCGTATCCATTTGGCAGTGATGCAATAAAATCATGACAGCAGGCTTTCTTTGCTGCGTCAACCACTTCGTCATGGCTCGCCTCCGGTCTTCCAAATTTAATGTTGTTCTCAATTGTATCAGCAAAGAGATAAACCTTCTGAAATACCAGACTCACCTGATCCATAAGCGATTCCAAGGTATATTCCTTTACATCAGAACCGCCGATACGGATCGTGCCGCTGTCTGTATCCCAGAATCGTGCGATTAGGTTGCAGAGCGTTGTTTTGCCGCTGCCGCTGGGACCGACAATAGCAGTTGTGGTTTTGTCCGGAATAGCGATGGACACATCCTTTAAAATCGGCTTTCTATCATAGGAAAAATTCACATGCTCAAACACGATGTCGTGACTTTTCGGATGTATATCACGTCCACGCCCGTCTATTTCCGGTATATTGTCAATTTGGTCAGCATGGTCAATGGCGCTGCCCACAACGCGAAGACTTGCCACTGCACTTCCTGCCGACTGGATCTGTGAGAATACCATAAACGAGATAATGACAGTCATAAGAGCATTGGGAAGTATCATGCTGCCGCTGAGACAAAACAATACTGCCGCACCTATGATCAGTACCGAAAACAGGTGCAGGCTCATTTCCTGAGCGATCATATACGGCGTAAACAGTTTCTCAATCGCAAGATTGCTTCTGAAATTATATTCAAGAGCGTCCTGCAACTTTTTATCGCCTTTCCCACTCAGGTTAAAGGATTTTATCACACTCATGCCCTGCAGTTGTTCCAGCACAGCATCCACCAGTTCAGCTTCAGACTGTTGGCGGTGAGGCGCGACACCTACCGACTTTTTCTCCATAGCAGAGGTTATCATAAGATAGACGATCATTCCGGCAAGAGCCAAAAGTCCTATACGCCAGTCAAAGGCAAAAACACAAAGCATGAAAACAATTGAGTTGATAAGACCGCCTAAAATGCTGACCAGAACGACCGGCCCCATCATCTCTACCACGTCCAAAACTGTTGTAGCGACACCGCTGATTTCACCCAGACTCTTTTCATTAAAATATCCCATTGGAACACGCTTTAGCTTATCGCCGATAGCAATACGCCTGTTAGCAACCATAAAATAACCTGCATGGGTTTGCTGTAATTGCGTAAAACGGTTGACAACTGCCCGCCCTACGATACTGATTGTAATCAATACCAATGCAGTCCATGCCGCATTGTTTGTTTTATCCCCGCCGACGAGTGCCATCACCACAAAGTAGATGGCAGCTACCTGAAGCATATGGAACACCGCATAGAAAAAGCCCCAGAATACGGATTTGTTGATATTTTTCTGTTCTGTTCCGGCAAACCGCCAGATTTTTTTCAATACTTCGATCATGCCGCATCACCATCCTTTGCTCCAATGTGTGCATCCCACATCTCTTTATACGATTTATTCTGCTCCAGAAGCTCCCGATGTGTACCCTGTCCTGTAACACTTCCGTCCTGTATCACAAAAATCTGGTCAGCGTCGGTGATGGTGGATAGACGATGAGCGATAATAATAACAGTCTTTCCTTCTACAAGCTTTGCAACTGCCTGCTGTATCACCGCCTCATTTTCAGGATCGATATATGCGGTCGCTTCGTCAAGAATCACAACAGGCGCATCTTTAAGCATTGCGCGAGCGATTGCAATACGTTGCCGTTCACCACCGGACAGATGCGCTCCGCCGCCGCCAACAATGGTATCATAACCGTTTTCCAGTGAGCGGATAAACCTGTCACATCCGGCTGCTTTAGCAACCTTTTCAACTTCGTCATCCGTTGCAGCCGGCTTTCCCATACGGATATTTTCCCGTATAGATTCATCAAAAAGATAGTTATCCTGGGAAACGAACGCAATCTGCGAATAAAGCTGTTCAAGCGGTATTTTATTCAAATCATAACCGCCTAACGTAATCTTTCCGTGCTTCACATCCCAGAACCCGCCGATCAGCTTGGCAATCGTTGATTTTCCACTGCCGCTCGGGCCGACAAAAGCTGTCATACTGCCCGAAGGGATTGAAAGACTTACGTCATGAAGGATCTCCTTGTCATCATGATACCCGAACGAAACACTTTCTACACGAATATCGGTATTTTTAAATGTTACCGGTATTGTACCATGATCCTGTTCCTCACCGTTTAAAACAGAGTCTACCTCGCCGACAATTGTACCAACCTTTGCAAGGCTGTCCACAAAATCCATTGCCGCAAGCAGCGGTCCTGCTATACCCAAAGACAGGATGATAACAGTGATAAATGTTTCTATGCTGAGGCTTCCGCTTGTATACAGCAACCAGCCCACAGGCAAAACAGTTATCAACGTAGTCGGTGATATAGCGTGGGAAACTGAAACAAAAAGCTGACAGCTTTTCATCCAGTTATAGAAATAAGCTGCGTTTGCCCTTACACAGTCGGAAAACTTGGCGTAAGAATTTTTTCCCTGGTTAAACGCCTTAATCACTTCTATACCACCTATATATTCCACTATCGAGGCATTCATAGCCTGTGTGACCTTGACAGAACCTTCATACTGCTTCCCGTAATTTTTCATGACCGCCATCATAAACGCCATGCCTACAGGTATCGAGACAAGGGAAAGCAGCGCCATTCTCCAGTCCAGCACAAACAAATAGATCAGGATGCATAAGGGTGCGAGCAGATTCGAGGTCATCTCGGGCAGCAGATGTGCAAGCGGGCGCTCCATGCTTTCCACCTGATCGACAATAATTTGTTTCATATGCCCGCTTGAGGCATCCATCACTGTTCCCAGAGGCATTTTAGGCAGTTTTTTCAAGATACGTTCGCGGATACTTTTTAGTGTGGCAAATGTAGCTTTGTGCGACATAGACAGAGCCAGCGCATAAAGTGCTGTGCGGACAAAATATCCCGCCAACGCCGCCAGACACCAGGTTATGTAAAAGGCAATGTCTGTATTCCCGCCAAGCAGGCCGATAATGATCTGCGCTGCCGCAAAGTACGGCAGCATTCCACACAGCACACCGACCGATGCAGACAATATTGCCCGCAATAGTCCGCCATGATATTTTTCACTCAGCTCCCACAGACGGAGCATGGGGCTTTGTTGTTTCATAATTGATTCCTCCTTACAGAGGTTAGTGAAAACTAACCTATTGATATATTAAAAGGCCACAAACTGCGGATCCGAACTTGTCAGCGGCCTTTTTGACTGTATTTATAATTCCGGCGGATTGAATATTGTAGAGAATCCTTGCATGTGATAGCTGTTGAGAAGCTTGAGATATTTCACAGCATCGTCCTTCTCCATATTATGACGCACAACTTCAAACATACCGTTAAAATATGCGGTAACAACAATATGGATAAATTCCTCTGTTACAAGACCGGACTTCACGCTCTCACAGCCAATAACCTCCATATACTTGTAAGTGTAGTCTACTTCTATATCCACCAGCTCATCCACAAAGCAAGCAAAACGCGTGCCTTCTGCTGCGGACAGCAGCAGCTGGAATTCATCAAAATGTTCATAGATATAATCCAGAAGCTGCATCTGGTGCAGGGAGATATATTGTCCCATCTCAGCACGCTGCACCTCCTTATCGAAACTGTGGAAATCCTCCTGTATTTTTAGAAACATCTGTTTCATCTCATCGGCAACAGGACCCACGATCGCGGAAAACAACCCTTCTTTATCGCCGAAACGGGTATAGATAGAGCCCGTGCTGGTACCGGCCTCCTGAGCAATCGTCCGCAGTGACGTATCTTTATAGCCTTTATCCTGGAATTCTTTTTTCGCACATTTCAGTACAGCCTCATAAACACCTTCAATCTGTTTTGCCACAGTGTCTCCCCCTTTCGTATTCATAACAGTGTTTCATAACACTGTTTTAATTATATCACTATTGTGCGGATCTGTCAAGGATAAAAATAAAAAAAGCTGCCGCATAAGGCTATGCAGCAGCTTTCATTTACAGTTAAACAATTTTTCTCCGGTTCCAGCCACGGCTTTTACGTCTCACAGTCACAAAGTTTTTGTACATGCCATCCTGCACTATCAGTTCGTCATGTGTACCTTGCTCAACGATACTGCCGTCCGCGATCACCAGGATCTTATCAGCGTTCTGAATCGTGTTTAAGCGGTGAGCAATCACAAGCAGCGTTTTCCCGCGGCACAGCTCACTGATCGCCTGCTGGATATAGCTTTCGTTGTCGGCATCCACGCTTGCCGTTGCTTCGTCCAGGATAACGATCGGCGCATCCTTCAAAATGCATCGTGCAATGGAGATCCGCTGTTTTTCGCCTCCTGAAAGGCTTGCACCGCCTTCACCGATGACCGTTTCAAAGCCGTCCGGCAAAGCCATAATAAACTCATAGCAACGGGCTTTCTTCGCCGCTTCTATGACTTCCTCGTATGCAGCATCCGGGCGTCCCATACTGATATTGTTATAAACGGTGTCCTGAAAAAGATAGACACGCTGGAACACCATACTGATATGATCCATCAGATCTGCGAGTTTTACGTCTTTGACATTCCTGCCGCGTACCAGCACCTCGCCGGATTTTACATCCCAGAACCGGGTAAGGAGATTGGCGATCGTGGATTTGCCGCCTCCCGATGGGCCGACAAGAGCCAGCATTTTGTTTTTCGGCAGGCTAAACGTAATATCATGGAGGATCTCTTTCTTCCCATAAGCAAAGCGGACGTTTTTAAATTCCACTTCCGGTGTATCACTCTTTTCCGGGATCGTCTGTGTCCCGTTATCATCAAGCTCAGGTTGGTCAAAAACTTCTTCAATCCTGTCCATGCAGCTGTTCATAACAGTGAGCCTTGTAGCCTGTGTATATAATGCTTTGACAGGGCCGAACAGGTCGAATACAAAGAGCATGATACCAATAAAAAATTCGACGTTTAAAAATCCCACGTTCATGAGCAGAAATGCGATGAAGGCGATTGTTGCCGAACCGAGACCGTACACTATGTTCAACCGCCGCTGCCAGGGTGAATGCGCTTCTTCAAACCGCAGATTGGTCTCACAGCTTTTTCTGAAATTTTCGCTGAGCTCCTTTGACTTTTCCCCAAGCATATTATATGTTTTGATAATCCCGATACCCTCTGTGAAGTCAAGTACGGCTTCGGTAAGGCTTTCGTTCTGTTCCTGCCGCTCTGCAGAATCGCGGAGTGCTTCGCTTTTCATGCCGCGCGCGATAAGCAGTATGATCCCGATAACGGCAAGCGCCGCGAGGCCGATCCACACATTGAAAAACAGCAGGAATATCACCATGATCGCTTCGGCAAATATATAGCTCATCATATCCGCCAGCACAGTCATGCAGTTTTCCTCGATGAATACCATGTCGGAGGACAAGACGGAACTGATCTTTCCGATATTTCCTTCGGTGAAATATCCCATAGGCATCTTTCTTAAATGCGCGCCCAATTCCATACGCAGATCCGAAAAGACTTCAAACCCTGCCGCCGACTGCAGCCGGTCGGCAATATGATGGAAGAGTATCTGGAATACAAGGCAAACAAGCATTGCAATACCGTACCAGAGACAATCGACCGGCCGGCCGGTTCCTTCGTAGAATTGCGCCAAGGCCATGAACGCAAGCATGAGTGGGGCTTTTGCCAGCAGGGATTTTAGAAAAGAGAATATAAAAGCTAGATATATTCGCTTTTTGTAGTTTCCGGCTACAGCGAGGATACGTTTCATCAATGCAATCATTTCATATTACCTCCTTCTGTGCGAACGCCCCAATTTGCACTGCTCTCAGCAGCCTGCCATAATGTTTTATAGACCTCTGAACGTTTTAAAAGTTCTTCATGTGTGCCAATATCGGAAATGCAGCCGTTGTCCAGTACACAGATCTGGTCAGCTCCCGCAATGGTATGCAGGCGATGGGCGATAACGATAACAGTTTTGTCTTTGATGATCTCCGAAATGGCGTCGTTCATTTTTTCTTCGTTTTCCGGATCCATGAATGCGGTAGCCTCGTCCAGCACAACAATTGGTGCATCTTTTAAAATAGCGCGTGCCAGTGAGATTCTCTGGCGCTCTCCGCCAGAAAGCTGCTTGCCGCCGTCTCCTGCCATGGTATAGATGCCCTGCGGCAGCCGATTTAAAAATTCATTGCATTGGGCTTTTCTTGCTGCCTCCAGCACTTCGTCATCCGTTGCAGACGGCTTTCCAAGACGGATATTCTCCAAAAGGCTCATGTTGAATAAGAATTGCTCCTGTGCGACATAGGAAATACAGTCGTTCAGTGCTTCCAGACTCATTGTGCGGATATCCTGTCCGCCGACGCTGACGGAACCTTCGTTTACGTCATAGTAATGGATGAGCAGTTTTGCGAGCGTTGATTTTCCGCTGCCGGATTCCCCAACCAAGGCGGTCAGACTGCCTTCCGGCACGGTCAGATCAATCCCATGCAGCACTTCGGTATCCTTATATGCAAAACGTACGCCGGAAAAGGTAACGGAATGATCCTTTCCGGAAAACGGTGCGTCTGCCTGCCGGAGCTCCGGCGCACCCATCAGATCTTCCAGCGCTGTGATCTTATAATGTATCTGCGGCAATGTAGACATGAAACCCAATGCACGCAAAAGCGGTGCCCCCACACCGAAAGACATACACAACACCAACGCAAAATCCGGCAAGGAGGAATAGCCCAGCAGAACCAGATATGCGCCGATTGGCAGCGTAAACAGCGACACGCAGGGAAGAATGCTGTTGTATAACGCCATCCACGGCCAGCAGACCTTATACCATGCTAAGGTGAAATCTCGGTAGCTGCGCACATCCTGTTCAAAACGCTTGTAAGATTCACCGTCGCGGTTAAAGACCTTTACCACCTCCATGCCGTTGATGTATTCGACAATCGTATTATTCATCTTTTGCGCGGCTTGATAATACTGTCCCATTTTGCTTGTGCCCGCCTGATACATTGCCATCATAGCCACGAGACCAAGCGGCAGCGCACACAGGGAAAGAAGCGCCAATTTCCAGTCTGCAAAGAACATTGCAATAAATACGAATGCCGGTACTGCAAGATTGGCGAGCCCCTCAGGCAGGGCATGGGCAAGCAGCAATTCGATGGAATCGATATCGTCGATAAACATCTTTTTTAGCGATCCAGTGCCTGTTTCGTCTATCACACCCAACGGCTTTTTTTCCAATTTCCTCTGTAATGATACGCGTAGGTTTTTTAGTGTGTGGTATGCCGCGTAGTGGGAGAGGGATAACCCTTTTACATACAGGACGGCGTATAAGACGCCGCAAAGTGCTATCGCGCCGAGGCGTATGAGCGCATATGTAAGCTCAAGCTGCCGATGCATAAGAAGCGGCGCAATGAGCTGGTATAGGAACAGAAAAGGCAGCACGCTCACAATAATACCTAAAAGCATCACTGCCATGGAGGCATAGGTCGTCTTTTTATAACTGCCGGCATACTCCAATACTTTTTTAAACATGATTTTACCTCCTTTGGTTAGGTTCAGCTAACTTAAAGTCTGAATAAAACCTCTCGTATATGAGAGGTCATACTTTGAATTCCAATGCTTTGTGCCAGTTGAACAGGTCACATACAAGCTTACAGTGTGACTGTATTTGATCCCATTCAAAATTATGGATAAACGGTTCATAAATGGTTGCCCAGAAAGAAGTCAAAAGGATATGCAATTCTTCCAGCCCCACGTCGCTGCGGCAAAGCCCGCGCCGCTGCGCTTCCGCCAGATATACGCTGGTAGCCTTGGTCAGAAGCACTACCCAGTCATGCTGAAAGTTTGCATACCGCGTCCCTTCCGCACAGCGCAGGAGCAGGACAAAGTCGTCATGGCGTTCATATAGAAACCCGAACCACCACATCATATCCTCTTCATCCATATCCCAGGCTTTTATCAGATCGCTGTCTGAAAGGGCGTCGGTATCGCGGTTACCTCTTTCATTTGCTACCTTGTACAGATCCTGCACCGTCTGTTCCACCACGGCGCAAAACAGCTCCTCTTTGCCTTTGTAGCGCTTATATAGTGCTCCGGTGGTTATCCCGGCACCGTCGCAGATATCTTTGAGCATCGTTTTTTCAAATCCCGTTTTCAAAAATTCCCGGCGCGCGCTTTCCATGATTTTTGGGTCGATGGAACGATCCGGTACCGCCATAGTATTACCTCCTTCTTACTGATAATTGAATTACCGATAATCTAATTATCAGTATAGCATATTAATTTGATTTTGTCAACAGGGAAAGAAGATTTTTTTGGTGAGTTGAAAGCATGAATTCCAAATGGTAAATGTGCCTGTGTATTCCATAAAAAACGGATGCATTATCCTTTATAGGGATAGCGCATCCGTTTTTTATAGAATCGTTATACCATGTGTTATTTTATCTGCAGGAGTATAGCTTAAATTGTTGTGAGGACATTTTCCAAAAATCTCTGCAGCATTGCGGCAACTTCAGCACGCGTGGCATTTCCAAGGGGATCCAGAGTGCCGTCATCGCGGCCGTTCAGCAGTCCTGCACCAACTGCCCACGTAACATTGCCAGTTGCCCATTCGGAAACGTCTGTGGCATCTATAAAGGAAGTCAAGTCGCCGGCTTCTTCTGTAGCAAGACCTTTAAAATCTGCATATCTTTCCAGAATTGCAGCAATTTGTTCCCTGGATACCGGCGTATCAGGCGCAAAGGTTTCTGCATCCATTCCTTTTACAATTTCGTTTTGTGACGCCCAGGCAACGGCTTGCGCATAATAGGCATCTGCAGGAACATCGGTAAAGCTGCTTATATCCGCTGCGGCCGGTTCCCCTTCAGCGCGGTGCAGGACTGTAACGAGCATTGCCCGCGTCATGGCATCGCCCGGTGCAAACAATGTGTCAGATACGCCGGAAAACAAGTTATTTTCATAAACATACTTTACGTTGTCATAAAACCAGTCTTCTGCACGGACATCGGTAAACGGGTTATCCCACGCGCTGCTTTGTATTGTCCATTTGGCATAGAGCGTAAAGGACTGCGTTACCTTCGTGTCAAAATCATAGCTTTGGGTACACGCAGAATCGGTATACCATCCTTCAAAGATATATCCGTCGCGGACAGGGGTTGCAGGCTGCGTAACTGTTTGGTTTCTGCTGACCTGGACGCTGTCTACATGGCTGCCGCCCTGGCTGTCAAAGGTGACGGTATAGGAGGAGCTGGTGTAAGAACCTCCGCCTCCGGAAGAACCTCCGCTGCCGCCGCTGTTGCTTTTTCTTTCAATTGCAACAGTAAAGGGCAGGGAAGAAGTGTCTCCTTCCGTCCGGTTGTTTTCCTCGTCAATGGTGACAATTTTAGAACTCTCCAGGCTGATTGACCGCGTACCGGATCCGGAATAGGTATAATGCACTTCGGCAACGGTGTATGTCCCTGCTTCATACTTGTTCGCATTGGAAAAAAAGCCGAAGTAGAGGCATCCGTCTTTTACAGTCTGTACCGTCGGTTCGTTTTTTAGTTCATCAGAAAATGTTACGCTTTTAAATTCCACATCATCATTTGATGGCAGCAAGCCAAATTCTGCACCGGCAAAGGGCGTGTCTGTTTTCAAAATAACGTCAAAGACAACATCGCTTTCTCCGCGGTTTAACGTGATTTCAGACACGGAAGAAGTGATTTCCGCCGCAAAAGCCGGAACGGAAAACAGTGCCGCAGATAAGGCAAGAGCCGCTATTCGTTTTACTATTCTGTTCATAAATTCTCCTTATCAAGACTGCGGCGCACAAACGCTGTGTGCGCCGCGTCATTTTATGTTAATTCATGCTGAAATTCAGCCAGATATCAATATAATCCTGAATGTCAATTACCTGATCGCCGTTGAAGTCACACTTGGAGGCTTCAGACCAGTTGTCACTGTCTGCATCCGCATGGTAATAGAGCTGGGCTGCTGTAATATCCAGGAGATCCACAACACCGTCGCCGTTGACATCGTAGTTTAGCGTTTCCTCAAAGGTAGCTTTATCCGGAGAGATCTGATTGAATTTTCCATAGGCCTCCTGCATAGAAGCGTCCCAGCCGGCAATTTTTATTTCGGTAATTTGCAGCGTAGAAGGAACAGAGTTTGTGTAAATTTCCGCAATTTCTGTTTCAGAGGAGCAGTTAAATAAGGATTGGTCATCCGTTAAATAGCCAAGCACCGCCGTACCGGTATATGTGCCGTTACTATAGCTGCCTTTTACACTGCCGATAAGCGTGAACCCATTTTGTCCTACAACCGTAACGTCTTCTGCATCAGATGTGAAAGATACCTGTACCGTAGCAATTCTGGATGCATCAGAGAGATTCAAAGAAAATGCGGATTTTCCCTCCTCGCCCTTTTCAGGATCAATCCGAAGAGCTGCGCTGGCTTCGATTGTTTCATCTTCTACAACAGAAGAATCCGTTACTGTAATCCGGCACTGTGCATTGACGCCGTTGGAAGCGGTTGCCGTAATGACGGCGCTGCCGGCTGCAACAGCGGTAACAACGCCGCGGGAATCCACGTTGGCGACAGAAGAGTCAGAGCTTTTCCATGTGACTGTTTTGTCCGATACGGTAGAAGGTTTCACTGTAGCGGACAGCTGAATCTGTTCACCGACCTTCATGGATGCGCTGGTTTTATTTAAGGTGACGGAAGCAGGCTCGTCTGTATCTCCGCCCGGCACCGAATGATCAATGACCGCAAAATAGCCTAAGGTATCTGTTGATGCGGAAAGCGTCTTGCTGACCATAGAAGCGTCCATCGTCTCAGCCGCGCCGCTGTCTAAACGGTACAGCTGCGCGTTGTTGGAGAAACCCTCCGGCAGGCCGATACTGAGGGTATATTCGCCATCTCCGGCTGTATCCTCCGGCAGGAGAGAAATTTCATATACCTGTAAAGCGCTGTCCTGCGCAGCTTCGGAAAATACATCATATTCCGCGCCCGAATAAACCGGCGTGCATTTGAGTGTTGTGTCAATCGGGAATGTGCCTTCAACCTTAACTTTATCCGCCATATCGATCAGATAAAACGGAACGGCGCCAATCGCATCTAAATCTGATACATCTGGAAGGATTTCATAGCTGTAACCCCAGTCCTCGATATTGTTATACGCCCATTTTTCTGCCGTAGACCCCTCTTCTACATATACGACAAGGCTTCTGGGGCTGTCGGGGAAGGGATCGTAATACCCTGCATACTCGTCATTTGGGAAATTGATCAAGCTTGGCGGAATGACAACCCTTTGTAAATTGGTGCAGCCGTCAAACGACGCCAGCGTGAGGCTGGTGAGCCCGGACGGCAGAATCAGCGAGGTCAGGGACTGGCAATTTGTAAAGGAATCCATTTGGAAACTGCGGATCGTATCCGGCATATTTACCCGGGCCAGGCTGGTGCAGCCATAGAAGAACATCATAGGGATTTCAGTCATACCGTTTGGCAGTGTAACATCCGTAAGATCTGTGCAGTCTTCAAAAACTGACGCCCCTATTTGGGTGACAGTATCGGGAATCACAACTTCTTTTAATCCGCTTCCCTCAAAGGCGTTGCCGCCGATGATTTCCAATGTTTCAGGAATTTCAATAGAGGTCAGGTTCTTTGCATCCATAAAACCGCTTGCCCAAATCTGGTTTACGGTACGTCCGGCAACCTCTCTGGGGATTGTATATCCGCCCTCGGCACGGCCGCAGGGATAAGCGGTCAGGCACAGGTTGGGATCATCATATTGCGGTTCGCCGTAATCCACCCAGGGACCGAATAAGACGCCGTATTCATCCGTGAAATAATACGGGTTGTCCGGATGCACCTTGATTTTTTCCAGACTGGTGCAGCCCTTAAAAACATTTGCGGTCACATATTCCGCGCAAGCAGGAATTTCTATATCATATAGCTTGGGGCAATAAGAAAACGCACTGACGCGGATGGTCAGCTTTGCCCCGTCCACCGGGTCGGAAAAAATAACCCGTTCCAAAGCGGTGCAGCCCTCAAAGGCGTTATATCCAATTACGCTGACGCTTCCCGGGATGGTTACGCTGGTAACATTATCGTTGTCTTTAAACGCTTCGGGGCCGATGATGGTTACGGTATTTGGAATCACAATATCGCCGCCGTCCCCGTAATAACCAAGTAACTGGCCGTCTACGATATTTGCGCCGGTCAGGCCGTCGTTGGAAGCGTATACCGCCGGCATAAAGCTGCTCAGCATGGCAACAATCAGCGCCAGTGCGAGCACAAAATTGATTTTTTTATTTTGTATACTTGTAAGCATAAATCCTCCTTTAATTAAGCCGCATCCAAATGATTGAAAATTTCAATGTAATCCTGGATATCGATCATCTTGTCTCCATTCACATCCATTTTTTGTGCCGTTTCCCAATCGGCGCTTTCTTCATCAGACTGATAGTACCGCTGGGCCTCCGTAATATCCACGATATCAACGGCGCCGTCATTGTTGACGTCATAGTTTGCAATCAAAAATTCTGCCGTCCCCGGCGGCGTTATCGTTGCTGTCCCATCCTTCGCTTCCTCCTCTATATTGGTTACACCTGCGCAGGAAACAGACGCAAGAGAAGCGGCGACCGTTCCCGAAACACCTTCCCGGACAGGGACGGTGACGGTTGCAATTTCTGTCTTTTCAAGGATTGTATTTCCGACTACATTTCCTGTTTTGCCCAAATATGCGGTTAGCGTCAATTTTCCGCCCTCGGTTTCCCACTTTGCGTTGCTGATGTCAAAAAGGGTACTGTCAGCAATGGACAGGGAACCTTCTTCAACCTGGGATGCGTCCATAGAAAGCGTAAATATCACGGTATTTACGTTTGCGGCGCTGTCAGCATAAATGTTATACACGATACTGTCGCCCTGCAGGTCCTGTTCCGCGGCAATCGAAAATGCCGCTTCTACCGCTTGCGCCGCCTGGCTTCCGCTCACGGTGACCGATGTGTTTTCCGGAGTATAATAGGTATACCAGTCCTGCTGCTCAAACGCTTTTGCGACTTCGTCGTTTTTCACTGTGATTTTGCTTCCGGCCGCCATATTGGTGCACACGCTGGAACCAAGGGTAGGAACGCTTTCCGTTTCTATTACGAGCTCCTGGATTGCCGTCATGCCTTCAAAGGCAAAGCGATCCAAAGTCGTTACAGAGGATGGCAAGGTTACTTTTTGCAATGCACTGTTTCCTCGGAACGCCATCGGGCCAACCGCAGTCACAGGAATGCCGTTGACCGACTGCGGTACGGTGAATTGCGTGTCGCTCTTACCAAAGGGATATACCGCCAAAGCGGCTTCATCGGGATATGTAACAAGATCATAAAGAATCCCGTCTGCTGCCGCAAAGCTTTCAGCGCCCTCCCCGATAGAAACAGCGGTAAGGGAGGTGCAGCCTCTTGTAAAATTATCGTCCACAGAATCCAGCCGCGCCGGCAGATTGATGGTTGTCAGCGCCGTGCAGTTCAGAAAAACACTGCTGCGCAGGCTTAGAGAATCCGCCGTATCCGCGTCGAAGGTAACGGACTTCAGGGAAGTGCAGCCTTCAAATGCGTTGGCGCCGATAGATGTAACAGATCCGGGGATATTGATGCTTTCAAGATTTGTACAATTCTGAAATGCTTCTGAATTAATCGTTGTATATCCTTCCGGGATTGTTACAGAAGTGATTTTTTTATTCCCGGTAAACGCTCCGCCAATCACTTCCACGGTATATTCACTTCCATTGACGGTTGCTTTTTCAGGCAGTGTTACGGCCCCGCCGTCGCCGGTATATTCTATGATGGTGGCGTCCGGTGTGTAATAGGACTGTTCTATTGTAAAATCTCCGACTGTAGCCTCCGCCGCGCTGGTGCTGAGAGGCAAAGCTGAAATTGCCAAAACGGCCGCCGCTGCGAGAGATAATATTTTTTTCTGCGGTTTTACAGAAAAAGATTTACTGTAATTCATTGTTTCAGACCTCCTGTTGATAAATTTATACAAAATAGTTAGTTGAAACTAACTCAAAACTAAATAAAAAAGCACCTCCTAAGTATGAAAATTAAACGTAAGTTAGTTATGACTAACCTCATCTTCAAGAAAAACAGACCCAAGGTCTGTTGCTGGTAGTCATCCCGTCCCAAACGGACAGGATATATTATATCACGGGTTTTTGCATTTGTCAATATTTTATCAAATATAAATCTTAGACAAAAAGTACAAAAAGCGCTTTAAATTTATTTTTAAATTTTACTTTACAAAGCTGCAACTCTATGATATACTACTAGTTAGTCATCACTAACCAAATGGACGCCTTGCCAAATATTTATTACTTTACGAAAGGATTTAAGGCGAACTATGGTGATTCAAAAATTAAAACGTTATACAGCGGCGGTCATGTCTGCTTGCGTGTTGCTCAGCGGTTTTCCGGCTGTGTACGCGCAAAATGACAGCCAGTCGCTTTTTCAGCCTATCCGCGGAGAAATTGGAGGCGCTGCCGCAAACGAATCGGATCGGGTGAGGATCATTGTGGAACTGGAAGAAGAACCTCTTTTGGCATACCACAGTGAAATTAATACTTTTTCGTCTGTACAGGATTTTATAGAATCCGATGCCGGAAAAGAAATAGAAAAAACCAATGCGGAAAACCGAAAGCGCATCAAAAATTCATTTATGCGCAGCAATATGGACATTGAAATAGAACGGGAATACAGCTCCGTATTAAACGGTTTTTCCGTGGAAGCCAACTACGGCGACCTGCAGGCGATAAAAGAAACAGAAGGCGTAAAGAATGCCTTTGTGGAAAGTTTTTATAAAAAGATAGAGCCTGTCGAAAATTCCATGCTGACAACAGACAGTGTACCGGCTATCGGCGGCGATATCGTCGGGGATGATTTTGGCTATACCGGAAAATCAAGCGTTGTCGCAATTATTGATTCTGGCCTTGATACCAGCCATGAGGCTTTTGCTTCCGTTAATAATCCCAAATATACGATGGAGGATATTGCTGAAATTGCTGCAAACAGCAAGTTGACGATCGGAACGTTGGCTGTTTCGGCAGTATATAAAAGTGAAAAAATTCCGTATGCTTATGATTATGCGGATGTAGATACCAACGTTTCCGGCGGCGATTCCCATGGGACGCACGTCGCGGGTATTGTTGGCGCAAACAGCGGCGGCGTGGTTCAGGGGGTCGCTCCGGATACACAGTTTTTGATTATGAAGGTGTTCGGCGACAGCGCGGCGGGCGCATATGACACGGATATCCTTTCTGCGCTGGACGATGCGGTTAAGCTGGGAGCTGACGCGATCAACATGAGTTTGGGCACGCCTGGCGGTTTCTCGGAGGATTCAGCCAAGACCATGCGGGAAGTTTATAACCGTGTTGAAAATGCCGGGATCGGGCTATACTGTGCGGCCGGCAACGAATACAGCGCCCCCTATCAGGGAGCGTCCGGGAACGATTTGCCGCTGGCTGCCAATCCGGATTATGGGATTGTCGGCTCACCCTCTACTTATTCTGCAGCAGTTTCCGTAGCAAGCATGAACAATATAAAAAGCACTTCTCCATATTTCCTGCTGGGGGAACAACAAATACGGTATAACGACGCCGCGGAGGAAAAAAGCGGGCAGCTCGTTTCCTTATCCGGCAGTTACACCTATGTAGATTGCGGGGAAGGGGCTGCGGTAGATTTTGAAGGAAAAGATGTAAAGGGGAAAATTGCTCTGATCCGCAGAGGCGGGGAAGAAAACGGGGAGCCCTTATCTTTTATGCAAAAAGAGGAACATGCAAAAAACGCGGGAGCGGTTGCCGCAATTATATATGACAATGTGGATGGCGCGCTGGTTTCCATGGCGACCGGCGGGCTGATTCCCTGCGTTTTCATCAGCAAGTCTGACGGGGAACGGATGTGCAGCGCTGCGGATAAAACGGTTCAAATCAGCGAAACGTATATTGGACGGTTTTCCGATGCATACAGCGGGAAAATGAGTGATTTTTCTTCCTGGGGGACCACACAGGATCTTCAAATCAAGCCGGAGATTACAGCGCCGGGCGGAGATATTTATTCTACGCTTCCGGGCAGCCTGTATGGCAGTATGAGCGGTACTTCAATGGCTTCACCCCATATGGCAGGCGCGGCCGCTGTTATGGATCAGTATATCCGGGAAGAACAAAATGGATTGAATATGCCGCAGACGGATAAAAATCAGCTCTCTTATGCATTAATGATGAGTACGGCGCTTCCGCTTAAGGATGAGAATGGAAATCTGTATTCTCCGCGAAAACAGGGGGCGGGGCTTGTGCAGCTGGACAAAGCCGTTACGACCGGCGCATACCTGCTCAACACGGATGGCGGACGGCCGAAGGCGGAATTGGGCGATAGCCGGGATGGAACGTATGATTTTTCATTCGATATACATTCGCTCTGTGATGAAGAAACGGCTTATCAGGTGAGCGCAACGGTTTTAACTGAAAATACTGTCGCAGAAAACGGGAACACTTACATTGCTCAAAGCTCCAGAACATTGGATGCCGAGGAAGTAACAATTGAAACTGCGGATACCGTGATGCTTGCGCCCCATGACAGTGAAACTGTTGATGTTTCTCTTGCATTGACTTCGGCTGGCAAGCAGAATTTAGAAAAGGATTTCCCCAATGGGATTTATGTGGAGGGGTACGTCATGCTGACGCCGAAAGATCCCGCAGAGGCTACGCTTTCATACCCTTTCCTTGGTTTTTACGGCGATTGGTCTGCCCTTGATATTTTTGATTCCGATGTATATGATGAGGAACCGGCAGCTATTTATGAAATGCAATTGGGTCAGTTCCGCAATTCAGACGGCGGCGGTTACCTTTTGGGGCAGAATCTTTATGTAGAAGGCGCTGATGCATTCCGTGCGGACCGGATTGCGATCCAAGGCGGCGACAACACCAAAAATGTGACTGCAGCGGTTTCACTGCTGCGCAACGTAGATGAACTGACTTTTTCCGCCGAAGACAGCGACGGCAATCTGGTTTATACAGAATCTATGGAGCAGGTAAGCAAAACCTACTACATGGATGAATCCGCTTTCTACACGCCGATGGCGGATAAGGGATGGATTCCGTTTGACGTTTGGAATACCCCGCTTGATGACGGAGAGTATGTGTACACCGTCACCGGCAGGATAGGACAGGAGGAGCAAACGCGGTCTTATCCTGTCGTCATTGATTCTGACGAACCGGAAATCCTTGCAAGCAGCATAGAAGGTTCCCAGTGGAAACTGACGCTGCGGGACAACCACTTTATACAGGCAGTGTGTGTGACAGCATCAGGAAGTACGCCGTTGACCGAATGGATAGAACCGGACGCAGAAACCGCTGGAGAATCTGTCGAAGTGATATTTGACCTGTCGGATTCCGTATTCCGCGGTTTGGACCAGGCTAAAATCGCAATGATAGACTATGCGGGCAATCAATTTGTATCTGATTATTATTCGCTGGAAGGAAGCCAGGTTATTGAGCCGGAATCCGTTTCTTTGGATAAGATGCAGCTGATTATGCATGAGGGGGATACGGTCTCGCTTCATGCGACGGTTTTACCGCAGAATGCGTCAAACCGTACGGTAACGTGGGTAAGCCAAGACCCTGCCGTTGCTTCTGTATCCGACCAGGGAATGGTGACCGCTTTGAAAGCCGGTGAAACCACAGTTACGGCAACAACTGTCAATGGGTTGACGGCAAATTGCCGGATCAGCGTATCCGAAGCCGAAGCAGAGGATAAAAATGTGATCGCTTCAGTTTCTGCGCCGGCGCAGGCAGCGGTTGGCGCTGAACTTCCGTTTACTTTCCAGCTGGGGCAGATGGAACGCGTGGCAACTGTTTCCTTCACCTTCAAAAAGGATGTGGATTTGCAATATGATAAATTAGAAGGTGAAAGCGGTTTTACATCGTTGGGAGTGAAATGGAACAGCGATGGGACAGGGACGGCAGCATTGAGCTACCTGCAAGACGGCGCAGGCGGCAGTCTGACCAAACTGGCGCTGACAGACATCGCAAATCTATATTTCAAAACGCAGCAGGACAGCGGCACATATGGGATTGAATTGACAGATGTGGCAGTTGCCGGCTATGACGCAGAGGGAAATGCGGTATTCTTTACGACAGAGATTCAAAACAGCCGTGCAGAAATTACAGTAGCTGATCCGGATCGGTATGATGTCAATAAAGATGGCGTTGTTGATTTGCTGGATATTACCTATTGTCAAAAATATTACAGGGAAACCAGCAGTTCGATCGGTTGGGCTGATATTTCAAACTGCGATTTGGATGGCAATGGTATCATCGATGTTGAAGACATGATCCTTCTTTTACAGATGATTTAGCAATTATATGTAAAAAGCATAAAAATAAGAAAGGAGCCTCATCGGGACTCCTTTCTCGTTTTTGATATCTGAATCCCCCAGATAGTCCGGGGGGCGGAAAAGCTTAAAGCTATAAGTCTAGGAAAATAAAACTCCTTTTGATATAATAAAATTGCGGCTACCAACTGCAATAAAAAATGAACTACCCTAAGTCTACACGAAAAAAAATGCAATCCCCGGAATTTTGCGAGAATTGCATTTTTGCAATCATCCTGTATAATGGAAGTATGCGGAGGAGGTGCGTGTCTATGGCTTTACCCGGAACACCGGGCGGAAGCAAAGCAGGATTTACAGCTTTTGAACGCCCAGAGGATGGGGGAACATGAAGCGGAGATTGAGAAAATCAAAAAAGTGTTCCTTGCTATCCTGCGTGATATTAAGAAAGACATTGACAACGGCGAACAGCCGGGAGAGGCTGGGACCGCCGCTATGTTCCAAGCCATGCGGGACGCACTGGCGGAGCAGAAACAAAAACCACTTTCCATTGATGATATAACAGCGATGATAGCCGGACAGATCGGACAGCTTGCGCCGATGGACAACGAAACTGCCGACCTGTTCCAGCAGTTAGCGAAGAAGATGATTGAGCAGGTGGGAAAGTAATCATAAAAAAAGAAAATAAAATTCTCGTTGTCCGCAAAAAGAAAATGTGATATAATGCAGTTAGCTAAAGCTAACCACGAAAGGAGCATTATGTATGTCTTTTTTTCAAAATACTTGTAAGCCCAAAGGGATTGGCGGCAAAATTATGGTTAATATGATGAATACGGGACATTCATCTATGGCTGAATGGGGATTTACGCATATAGAAATTAGAAATAATTACATATGTCTGGATATTGGGTGTGGCGGTGGAGCAAATGTAAAAAGGCTATTGGCAAAAACTCCATACGGCAAAGTGACTGGTATTGATTATTCAGAAATTAGTGTAATAAAATCCCAAAAAATCAATAAGGAAGAAATAGAAAATAAGCGTTGCGAAATCTTGCAAGGTAATGTAATGAAACTTCCTTTCGGAAATGAAACTTTTGATATAATTACTGCGTTTGAAACAATATATTTTTGGCCTGATATTAATGAGGCATTTAAGCAAGTATATCGAGTTTTGAAAGGCAGCGGAACTTTTATGATTTGCAACGAATCAAATGGTGAAAATTCCAAAGAAGAAAAGTGGACTAAGATTATACAAGGAATGAAAATATACAATTCTGAACAAGTAAAAAAATCTTTAGAGGGTGCTGGTTTTACAGACATAAAAATACACAAAAATAAAAAAGGCTGGCTCTGCGTAGTTTGTAAAAAAGATAAGATGTAAATTAACTATTGTTTTCTCAATAGCAAAGACAGGCGGGAAAGCCCTAAAATGGCTTCCCGCCCATTTCAATTTTGAAAAAAGAAACGCTCCAAAATCAGAAAGAGGGCGGCCAAGCACTTTGGAGGATTGGCCGCCTTGTCCACCCATTCAGCGGGACGGCGGGCGGCAGTCAAGGCCGGGTGTAAACCCGTTCATTTCAGCCTTGACGGTTGCCTGCTGTCCTGCTATTTTTCCGGGAGTGTGACCACAACTTGGGGACACTTTGTCCACAAGTCGGAGCGTAGGACGAGGGGCGGGGGTTTTCATATACCTGCCGCCGTTCTCTGAAAACAGCCCGATTTTCCCTCATTCGCAGAAATTCAGTCTGTTTTCCTGCCGGAGTAATCGGGGCGCATAAAGCACCGCACCCCGTTTTCCCCGTCAGCCACGCCAGCAGGTATAACTCATTACACTTTGCAAGCAAAGACGTGTGCCAAGGGGCAAGCCCCTTTGGAAACCCCGGACAACAAAACAGGCGGTATGTTGCCCTCTCCGGGAGCATACCGCCGTTTGTTGTCAGCAGCCCGTTTCACGGTCTGTTTTCGCCCTTTGTAAAGTTTGGCGTATCAGCATTTATGGGATACTTGAAAGGAAAGAGTAGTATCATGATATACAATAAGTGGGGGAAATCTAAAGTATAAGTATCGAAATAGGCAATTTTGGTGCAAGAGGATACAATGTGGATACGGTAGGGAAAACACACAGAAAATAAAAGAATATATAGCACATCAGTTGGAGGAGGATAGGATGTCAAATCAGCTAACAATGGATGATATAGACCCGTTCAACGGGTGAGTGAGTAAACGGAACGCAAAAGAACGGTGGCCGCATGCGTCCGTGTTATTACGCTTTTCAAGGCGTGGCTTGTAATCTGAGCCCCTATGGGGCGATTACTGCCCCCGTCTCGGTCGGGGGATGGTTATTACAGGCTTCTTCCGTCTATGCAGGATGCTTTTTGAGAGTTTCAGCATATGCCTTCCAAATGATTGGTATGGCGGCATTTTATCCGCATTGTATACTGCGAATAGTGATATTTGCGCAAAATATAGAAAATAGAGTAGGCCTCTTGACAAAATGATAATTCCAACATATAATAACAATGTTATATATCACTGTTATGTGGAGGTTGCCATGCAGGAAAACACATCGGATACATTAAATAAAATACAAAAAGCCGCATTAAAAGAATTTTTGGACAATGGCTTCCTGGGGGCATCGCTCCGGCAGATCGTAAAGGATGCGGGGGTTACGACCGGTGCGTTTTATGGATATTTTTCAAGCAAAGAGGCGTTGTTTGCATCTATTGTAGAGCCGCACGCCGCAGCGCTTATGGGAAGATTCATGGAAGCGCAGCTTTCGTTTGCCGAACTGCCCGAAAAAGACCAGCCGGAACATATGGGGGAAGCTTCGGGCAGCTGTGTGCGCTGGATGGTAGACTATATTTGTGAACACAGGGATCCCGTCAAGCTGTTGCTGTGCAAGGCGGAAGGCACCAGTTATGAGCATTTTGTACACAGCATGGTTGAAGTGGAGGTCGAGCATACACTCAGGTATATGGATGTGCTTCGCCGTTTGGGTCACGATATCCCCATGCTGGATCAATCCTTATGCCACATCATAGCCAGCGCCATGTTTGGCGGTATCTTTGAAATCGTGATCCACGATATGCCGCATGAACAGGCAATGCGCGATGTTGAACAGCTGCGTGCGTTCTATACTGCTGGTTGGATGAAACTGATGTCGCCGTAACAAACTACATGACGCATGGTTTCTGCCTTTCAAAATGAAAAACGGAGTGGGAGAAATCCCCTTCTTTTTTGCTCAGTAGTTAGCTTTAACTAACTTAAAATATCATATTTTTAAGGAGGTCGTCCTATGAAAAAAGAAAAAAAGAATGATGTAGCTGCCTTGCTGCAGTACGCCGGCAGCCGCAGGAAGCTGACCTTTTTGGGGCTTATACTATCTGCCATATCTATGCTTTTGAGTATGGCGCCGTATATCTGTATCTGGCTGGCTGCGCGTGATCTGATTGCTGTCGCGCCGGAATGGACCCGTGCGCAGTCTGTCATGCGCTACGGCTGGATGGCATTTGCGTTTGCAATGGGCGGTATCGTGTTGTACTTTGCCGGCCTTATGTGTACGCACCTGGCTGCCTTCCGCACAGCGTCAAATATCCGCAAGCAGGGTGTGGCACGCGTTATGAAGGCTCCGCTGGGATATTTTGATTCCAACGCCTCCGGCCTGATACGCGGTCGCCTGGATGCGGCGGCGGCAGATACGGAAACGCTGCTGGCGCATAATCTGGCGGATATTGTCGGCACCATCGTGCTGTTTGCAGCTATGATTGTGATGATGTTCGTATTCGACTGGCGTATGGGAGCCGCGTGCCTTCTGGCGGCGGTCATTTCTGTTATTTCCATGTTTGTTATGATGGGCGGGAAAAACGCTAAAATTATGGCAGAATACCAGGCAGCGCAGGACCGTATGACCAAGGCGGGTACGGAATATGTCCGCGGGATACCGGTAGTAAAAATATTTCAGCAGACGGTGTATTCTTTCAAAGCGTTCAAGCAGGCGATTGAGGATTATAGCGATAAAGCCGAGCATTACCAGGCGGATGTGTGCCGTGTACCGCAGTCGGTCAATCTGACATTTACCGAAGGCGCGTTTGTGTTCCTTGTGCCTGCAGCGCTGTTCCTTGCGCCTTCAGCGCTTGCCGCAGGGGAGTTCGCCGGTTTTATCACCGATTTTGTGTTTTATGCTGTATTTTCCGCAATTATTTCCACGTCGCTTGCCAAGATCATGTTTGCCTCTTCGGGAATCATGCTGGCGCAGACCGCCTTGGGACGTATCGGAAAGGTCATGGCTGCACCGGCCCTGAAAATATCCGCGCATCCGCAGACGCCGCATGGCAACAAGGTGGAATTTAAAGACGTGAGCTTTACATACGACGGTGCGCACTCTCCCGCCCTTTCACATGTTTCTTTCACGGCGGAAGCAGGCCAGACGGTCGCGCTGGTAGGCCCTTCCGGCGGCGGGAAGACAACGGCTGCCAGCCTGATACCGCGGTTCCGGGACGCAACTTCCGGGACGGTTACGGTTGGTGGTGCAGATGTGACGCAAATGGATCCGCATGTGCTGATGGATCAGGTCGCTTTTGTGTTTCAGAACGACCATCTGTTCAAGACATCGATTTTGGAAAATGTGCGCGCAGCCCGCCCCAATGCTTCAAGGGAGCAGGTTCTCTCCGCGCTGACGGCTGCCCAGTGCGGTGATATCATTGAAAAACTGCCCGACGGCGTCGATACGCAGATCGGTACGGAAGGAACCTATCTTTCCGGCGGGGAGCAGCAGCGTATCGCCCTTGCACGCGCTATTTTAAAAGACGCCCCGATTGTTGTGCTGGACGAGGCTACGGCGTTTGCTGACCCCGAAAATGAGGTGCTGATACAAAAGGCGTTTGCCGCGCTGACAAAGGGGCGCACCGTTATTATGATCGCCCATCGTCTTTCGACCGTTGTGGGCGCGGATAAGATCATCGTTCTGGACGACGGACAAATTGCCGAGCAGGGGACGCATGAGGCGCTTGTCGGCGCCGGCGGGTTGTATGCGCAAATGTGGGCTGACTACAACCGCTCGGTGGAATGGAAGATCAGCGGCAAAAAGGAGGCGGAATAAATGTTTGGGAAGAATTTTCAACGAAAATATGCACTGACCGACCAGGGGGTACGGAATACGAAAAAAGGCGCCTTTTGGACTGTTATTGTAAACCTTATCGTGATGGCCGGCATCGGGATCCTGTATTTTATGACGGCAGGATTTATGGATACGCTCACAAACGGCGCACCGCTGCCCGGCGCGGCGCTCCCGGTCATACTGGTCATACTGTTTGTACTGCTCTCGTTCCTTACGCACCTGCAGCAATACAAAGCGACATACGGGCTTGTATACAATGAAGTAAAGACGACGCGGCTGAGCCTTGCAGAACGGCTGCGCAAGCTTCCGCTCGGCTATTTTGGTAAACGCGATCTGGCGGATCTTACAGAAACCATTATGGGGGACGTCAACCGTATGGAGCACGTTTGGTCGCATGTGCTGGGGTATCTGTACGGTTCCTATATTTCCACGGCGCTGATTGCCATAGTTTTGATTGTTTACGATTGGCGTCTTGCCATCGCATGCCTGTGGGGGGTGCCGGTCGCTTTCGGGTTGCTGTTTGGCACCCGCAAGTTTACAGCCAACAGCGCTGAACGGACAAAAAAAGCCGCTGTCCGCGTGTCGGACGGTATACAGGAAACACTCGAAAACGTCCGGGAAATCCGCGCAACCAATCAGGAGGAACGCTACCTTGATGAACTGAACAAAAAGATTGACGCACATGAAAGGATTATGATAAAAGGCGAGCTTGGCACAGGTGTTTTTGTAAATGCCGCAAGTGTGATTATGCGCCTGGGGGTCGCAACGACGATCCTTACGGGAGCCGGGTTGATCCTTTCCGGTAGGATAGAATTCATGCTGCTGTTCATGTTCCTTCTTGTTATTACAAGAATCTATGCGCCGTTTGACCAGAGCCTGGCGCTAATTGCAGAGATGTTCGTTTCGCAGGTGTCCGCCGACCGCATGACGGAGATCTATGAAACGCCTGTTGCGGAGGGGGCGGAGGTTTTCGCGCCTAAAGGCCATGATATCGTATTTGAACACGTAGATTTTGCGTATGATAAGAAGAAAGTCCTCCGTGATGTAAGCTTTACGGCAAAAGAAGGGGAGGTAACCGCCCTGGTCGGCCCTTCCGGTTCCGGCAAGAGCACCTGTGCAAGGCTTGCCGCAAGGTTGTGGGATGTAACAGGGGGCGCGGTAAAAGTGGGAGGCGTTGATATATCCACTGTCGATCCCGAAGTATTGCTGACGGATTACTCCATGGTATTTCAGGACGTTGTGCTGTTTGATGATACGATCATGGAAAATATCCGCCTCGGAAAACACGGCGCGACCGATGAAGAGGTGCTCGCCGCGGCTAAGGCTGCAAACTGCGATGAATTTGCCCGGAGGCTTCCGCAGGGGTATGATACGCCTATCGGTGAAAACGGGGCCAAGCTTTCCGGCGGAGAACGTCAGCGGATCTCTATCGCCCGCGCCCTTTTGAAAGACGCACCGATCGTGCTGCTGGACGAGGCAACGGCCAGCCTGGATGTAGAAAACGAGACCAAGGTGCAGGGCGCGCTCTCCCGATTGCTTCAGGGGAAAACGGTACTCGTGATCGCACACCGGATGCGTACTGTGGAAGCTGCCGACAAAATTGTTGTCCTATCTGACGGGAAAGTGGCAGAAGAAGGAGCACCGCAGGAACTGATGGAAAAAGGCGGACTGTTTCGCCGGATGGTAGAGCTGCAGCGCCAAAGCGCAAAATGGCAGCTGGGATAAACGTCTTACGATAAAAAGCCCGCAGGATGGGGATTTCCCTTATCCTGCGGGCTTTTTGCCGCTTATAGATTTATTTATGATACAGCCGGTTTATTTGATTCCGGATAACATTTTAGAATTTCCGAGCAATAGCGCTCCAGCGCGGAAACGGGAGCCAAAAATTTCTGTGGAGGAATCAACAAGCCGCACTTCCCGATAACCCATTGCACGCAGCTTCTGCACAAACGCTTCCATATCACCGTAAAGGCGCGGCGGCATTGTATCGTTTATCGTAAAGGCGCCCCCTTTCTTTAAGGTGCGCAACGTTTCAAGCAGCAAAGCCTGCCTGTCCGCGCCTGCAATGTTGTGATATACATAGTTGCTTACAACAGCGTCAACGCTTTCATCGGAGAGATCCAGCCGATTGGCGTCGCCGCGGCGGAAGTCACACCGTGCGCCCACGCCTTCGCTGGCGGCATTTTTTTCGCATAAGGCCTTGCTGTAGCCGTACATCGCGCCCCAGGAATCAACCCCTATGACCTTTGCTTCGGGCCAGATCAGGGCCGCGCGTATCGAGAGCGCCCCGGAGCCGCAGCCCACATCCAGAAGCGTTCCCCTGCCGTCATAACGGAGATGGGAAAGGATGCCATTGTGGACATTTTCCATGATATTGCCGCCGCCAAATGCGTATTGCCGCCTTATCCGATAAAAACGACATAAAAGGATCGCCAGTACCGCGGCCGCAACCGTAAACAACACGCCGAGACCGGCAATATGCAGCAAAGCAAAGGAAACTACCGCGAGGATCAGAGCCAGGGCTGCCAGCCCGCCGAACACATAAAACACCGGCGTTGACATCCAGTTTCCATAATCCTCGCCGTGTGTGCCAAGTTTGATATCGTTTCGTTTTGCCATCATTGCCCTCCTTGCTTATGATCAAATTACACAAACAGTGATTTCCGACTTTCCAAACTGATTACGGCACGCCCGTTTTCGAGACGAATAATCCGTGTGCAACCGGTAAGCGTTGAAGGACGGTGTGAAACGATGATCAGCATTTTATCCGCGCATTCTTCACGCAGCGTTTTTAAAAGCTCTTTTTCGTGCAGCACATCGAGACTGCTTGTCGGCTCGTCCATGACAATCACATCAGGGTCCGTCAGCATGGTGCGCGCGATGCCGACGCGCTGGCGCTCCCCGCCCGAAAGGCGCGCGCCCATTTCGCCCATCTGCGTATCATATCCGTCCGGGAGCGTTGATATAAAATCATGCAGCCCCGCGCGGCGCGCCGCTTTTTGTATTTCATCCATGGATGCATCAGGCTTGCCGATTGCAATATTTTCCGCGATGCTGCCGTCAAATAAAAACGTATCCTGCTCCAGCACCGCAATACGCCGCCGGAGTTCTGCCGTTGAAAGCTCCTCGATCGGGATCCCGTTTATACGTATCCTACCGCTTTTCACGTTCCAGAAACGGAGCAGCAGCCGCAGCACGGTCGATTTGCCAATACCGCTTTCGCCGACAATGCCGAGATGTTCGTTTTCGGACACTGTGAGGCTGAAGTTATCCAATACCGGCTTTTGCGGATCGGTATAGTAAAATCCAACATGATCAAATTCTATTTTTTGAATATGACCGCACTTTTTCGGCTTTTTACTCTCTTCGATCTCAGGCTTTGTATCCTCGAGAACAAACAGCCGCTCCGCCGCGCCGTAAGTTTCAAGCAGGCTTGATATAACCATCGTCAAAGATTGTGTCGAAGAAAACGACGCTGCCGCCACAAAAGACAAAAGCACCGTGTCGACAGGCTCGGATATGCCGGATACCGCAAGATATGAAGCGGCGCCGATGACCAGAATACGCGCCAGGTATACAAAGAATGTCGGCGCAGAGGATACCGTCTGCCGGTGCAGGGTAAGGCCGTGCGCTTCTTTGTTGATCTCCTTGTTTTTCTTCTGCACCGCCTGCATACGCCTTTCACCACAGCCGAATATCTGAATGTCTTTAAGGCCGTAGACGCTTTCGAGCACCAGCGACTTCATTTCACCGAGACGCTTTCGATACCGCATACCCACGCCGCGCCCGGCTTTTACCGCGATAAGCGGGAAGATGACGCTTACGATAATGTATACCGGCAAAAGCACCGCCGCAAACAGCGGATGGAACCAAAGCGCCAGCCCCAGCGTAACACAGGGAAGGATGATGACCGTAAACATCGGTCCTATGGTATGGGCAAAGAAAAACTCTATCGTTTCAATATCGGACACGGCGATGTTTAATATATCCCCCTTTTCCCTGTCCATGAGGCAAGCGGGCGCAAGACGGCGGATCGTTTGGAAAAGATGGATGCGCATGTCCGATAAAAGGCGGTATGCGCCCGCGTGGGAGACGACCCCTTCCGTATACCGCCCGGCAACGATAAGCGCTGCCGAAATTGCCGCTAAAACGCCGTATGTTATTGGCGAACCGTCGGCGATCCCCGCGCAGCTCATCAGCATAAGCGCGCCAAAGCCCATCAAGCCCATCTGCGCCAGGTTGCCGACGATACTTGCTAGTGTGGAGACGGCAAGCGTCCCTTTGACCGGGGCGGCAATATGTAAAAGCCGCCGCGTCATTTGCGGGATAGAGTATTTAAAGCGCCGCGCCATAGAGTATCCCCTCCTTCCCGTTTTGTTCAAGACGCGATTGTTCTTCCACCAGGCGGCGGTACAGCCCGCCCTTGTCCATCAGTTCCCGGTGGCGTCCGCGTTCCGTGACCCCGCCGTTTGACAGCATATAAATTATATCGGCATTTTGGATGGTGGAAAGACGGTGTGAGATAATGATGAGCGTCCGAGTTTTGGAAAGCTCTCCGATACAGCTCCATATCTCGCGTTCGCTGTCCATATCGACGCTTGACGTCGCTTCGTCAAAAATGATATATTCCGCACGGCTCAGAAGCGCACGGGCAATACCGATCTTTTGCCGCTGCCCGCCCGACAGCTTGCCGCCGCCATCGCCGACCGGGGTGTCAAGCCCTTGCGGAAGGGAGCTTACCCAGTCTTTCAGCCGCACATCGGAAAGCGCGCTCCAAAGCTCTTCGCAAGAGGCGTTTGGAGATGCGATGCGCAGGTTGTCGGCAATCGTGCCGCTGAACAGGCTCACATATTGCGGAACCATAATGATATGCTTTCTCAGTTCCTCCGGCGTGAGGCTGACGATATCCCTGCCTTCCAGCAGGATACGCCCCTTTTCGGGGTCATGGAACCGCATGAGCAGACCGGCAGCCGTGGATTTGCCGCTGCCCGAAAGCCCTGCCAGCGCAACCGTTTTGCCCTTTGGTATATCAAGTGATATATTGTGCAGCGTCCCGCCGCGGCCGGGATAGGAAAACGAAATATTCTCCATACGGATCCCGTCAAACGGCTCTTTTTCCACCGCCATGTCAGGATGGTACGGGCGTGAGGTGTCTATGGATAAAAGCTTTTCCACTTTATCCGCGGCGGAAACACCCGCCAATGCGGAATGCGTCGCATTCATGAGCTGCCGTACCGAGCCGAAAAAGCCGAACGACAGCAGAAGCACCATTAGCCCGCCCGAAAAATCCAGCGTACCCGAAACAATCTGCACCGCGGCAATGACAGCCGAAGCTGCGACCGCACCGTAGATCAGCCCATCGGTCAAAAGAAAAGATGAAAAATTCACTTTCATAACGTCCATAATTTTGCGGTTAAACGCCTGTGATTTTTTCGCAAGTACGGCGGCGCGGTCTTTGTCCCTTCCGAACAGCTTAAAGGCAGTAAGCCCGCGGACGCTTTCCAGATAATAGCCGGTCAGGTCTTCCAGGCTGTCCCAATATTCGGTTTTTAATTTTTCAATATGGCTGCGGAAAATATTATTTACCGGCAACAGGATGAACGAAATAACAAACATTACCGCAGCAGGGATAAGCGACACGTCTTTTAACCGGAAGAACAGGTATATAGGCGCAATCAGGCAGTAAAAAAGCCCGGGGAGATATTTGCTATAATAGATTTGCATGGATTCCACCCCGTCTACCGATGAGGTAATGGCGGAGACCGGCCCTATCTTTTCAACGCTGCCGACGTCAAGCTCCAATACCTTTGAGAATATACCCGCACGCAGCGACTGCCTTGCCTTTGCCGTGCAGCGGTATTCCGCCTCGCCTGTAAGAAGTTCCGCCAAAAATATTGCCGCGGCGGTTATGAATGCGGTCAGAACAGCGCTCCCGGCGTTTGAAGCAGACAATGCGGGGGATGCGATATTGCCCAGAAAGCCCGAAATAATCTGTGCAAACTCAGCTGTCCCCACAAGTGTAACAAGTTTAAGAAATGTAATAAGAGCTATCCGGCCCCACAGCCCTTTTACCATACGCAAAAGCGTTTTATTCAGTAAAAGCATTACGTAATTGTTCCTTCTTTCTTTGTGCTGTATGCAAGTCCCATCTTATCGGGAAGTTGGTTATGCATTCTCTTAATTACGGTTTACAGCGACTGATGAAAATCAAAACTTCTCATTATATATTATAGTTAGTTTTATCTAACTTGTCAAGTAAAAACGCGAAATTTTTGGTTGTTTTACCCCTTGATAAATAATTAATAGAGTGATATATTATATTATAAAGATTTTAGCGAAAATTGTAATACTCCGACTTTTAAAGGAGGGATTGTTGTGAAACAGCATCGTTTTTGGGCATGGGGCGCAGTGATTTGTATGATCATGGTGATGATTACCGGCTATAAACGTAAATAACGGAAAGGAATGATTTTTTATGCACATTTATTCAAAATTAGCCTGCTTTATCGGGGGCGCACTGTTCGGTTCAGCCGGCATTAAGCTGCTTACCAGCAAGGACGCAAAAAAGGTATATACCCATGTTACGGCTGCCGGTCTTCGGATGAAGGATTCGGTCATGGAGACGGTGACCTGCGCACAGGAAAATGCCGAAGATATTTTAGCATCTGCAAAAGAACTGAATGAAAAGCGTGCTGCAAAAGAAGCGGAGGAAAGAGCCGCCGCCCAGGTTTGTGAATCAGACGGCGAAGACGAATAAAATAAGCAAAAGGAGCCGCTGAAGGCTCCTTTTTTCAATGGAGGAAGCGCAATGAACGCAGTGATTATGCATGAGAGCCGCGGCAGGATGCGGTTGAAATTAAGGCATGGAGCCATGAGCATCCGCCAGGCCGATCTGTTGGAGGCGTGGCTTTCTAAGCAGGAGTCAATCAGCCGCGTGACCGTACATGAACGCACCGGCTGCTTTATATTGTATTATACGGGAGAAAGGGCACGGATACTGCAAATTGTCCGGAGCTTCTCCTGGGAAGAAGCGGAAACAAGTGTCATGCTGCCCGCTCATAGTACGCGGGCATTAAACCGCGAATTTCAAGAGAAACTGGTGGGAAGAGTGGCACTGAAAGTCGCCGGAGCTTTGTTTTTCCCGAAACCGATCAGAATCGCTAATATATTGTGGCACGCCGTTCCCTTTCTGCGTAAAGGGCTGCACTGCCTGTTCCATAGGAAGATGAGGGTCGAGCTGCTGGACGCCGTTTCTATCGGCATTTCTATTGCCCGCGGGGATTTCCCTACTGCAGGTTCTGTGATGTTTCTGTTAAAAATAGGGGAGCTGCTGGAGGAGTGGACAAGGAAAAAATCCGTCCAGGATCTGGCACAGTGCATGTCTTTAAATGTAGACCGCGTATGGCTGAAAACACCCGGTGGCGAAGTGCTCACACCGATCGTCCAGGTTTCTGAGGGGGATCAACTCGTTGTCAGAATGGGCGGTGTGATCCCTGTGGACGGTATTGTCACCGAAGGCGAGGTCATGGTGAACCAGGCGTCTTTGACGGGAGAATCCGTTCCGGTTGCCAAACGTCCCGGCGGTTTTGTATACGCGGGAACAACGGTATCAGAAGGGGAATGTACAATAGAGGTAAAGCAGGCCTCCGGGCAGAGCCGCTATGACCAAATTGTTGCCATGATAGAGCGTTCGGAACAGATGAAATCCTCTGCCGAAAACAAGGCGAATACGCTGGCGGATAAACTGGTTCCTTACACATTTGCGGGCAGCCTTTTGAGCTTTGTGCTGACGCGCCGGACAGTCCGCGCGCTGTCTGTGCTGATGGTTGATTTTTCCTGCGCGCTGAAGCTTGCAATGCCGCTTTCCGTGCTGTCTGCCATGCGGGAAGCAGGGAAAGAACATATTACGGTAAAAGGCGGGAAATTCCTGGAGACCATTGCCAAAGCAGATACTATTGTTTTTGATAAAACAGGGACACTAACACACGCCTGCCCTAAAGTCGCAAAAGTGATCCCTTTCGGCGGCAATGACGAAAGGGAAATGCTGCGCACGGCTGCCTGCCTGGAGGAGCATTTCCCTCATTCGGTTGCAAATGCGGTTGTAGCGGCGGCGAAAGAGCAAGGGTTAAAGCACGAGGAGCTGCATTCAAAAGTGGAATATATTGTCGCGCACGGGATTGCCAGCGCGATAGGCGGACAACGGGTATTGATCGGCAGCGCACATTTTATTTTTGAAGACGAGTGCTGCACCGTCCCTGAGGATGAAAAGGAGAAATTCTCTGCCTTGCCTTTGGAATATTCGCATTTGTATCTTTCGATAGGAAACCGGCTAGCGGCTGTCCTTTGTATTGAAGACCCCTTGCGGGCAGAAGCACCCGATGTGCTTTGTGCTTTGCGGAGCCTGGGCATTCAAAAAACCGTCATGCTGACCGGTGACAGCGAACGTACCGCAGCATCGATTGCTTCCCGTGTGGGCGTGGACGATTTCCGCGCTGAGGTATTGCCGGAGGACAAGGCAAATTATATTGCCGGGCTTCGTGCCAAGGGGCATACTGTTATCATGGTTGGCGACGGCATCAACGACTCGCCAGCATTATCCGAAGCGGATGTCGGCATCGCGATCAGCGACGGGGCTGCCATTGCACAGGAAATCGCCGATATCACCATTGCCGCAGACAGCTTGTGGGAATTGATAAGGCTGCGGCAGATCGCGGCGTGCCTGTCAGCGCGCATACGCGCCAATTACCGTTTTGTCATGGGCTTTAACGGCACCCTTATTGCACTGGGCGTTGCCGGCGTTATTCAGCCTTCCGTTTCAGCGGCGCTGCACAACCTCTCGACATTGGGAATCAGTCTGCACAGCATGACTCCTTTGATTAAGCAGGATAATATGACAAACGAGCGGAAGATACAAAGTGACAGATATTGAAACGGGAAAAGAACTTTTAAACAGAGAATTTAAGATAGATAAAAACAGTAGCTTAATACTCGGGAGAATCACGCTTTATTATTCAGATAAGGGTATGTTTCTTATTGAAAAAGGTTTATAGATGGTAAACGCTATATAAATAAGCGTAAAAGGCAATTGGCTTATTCTCTTCAACGCAGAAGCTTGTTTCCGATGCATCGTCGGATTTAAAGGCTCTGCGCTGACCACCATTTTCAGTTTTAATATACACACACTGAATGCAGTGCTCGTCGGTCATTGGGTAGTTCACGTCACCGACATTAACGTGGATCGCACCGTCTTTTACGGTTACAATCGGCAAATGTTTTTTTGCCTGCAGTTTCGGTTGTATTAGGGATAAGGGCTTCCATTTTCTGCGCGCAGTACATTATTGGGATGCCTGCATCATGGATAAGCCCTATCAGATTGCCACGGCCGTTACACCACTGGAAGGGGAAATTAAAATGCTGGGCTATCGGCAGCATAGACGGGACAGAAATCCAGCCCGGAACCGGATTTATCTTTACGGAAAATACAACTGTGTATGCAGTTTAGGAAAATATTGGTTTTACCATAACGTTTGATAAAAACAGTCGCAGCAGCGTTTCGGCTGAAACGATGGTAACCAATGAGCGAATTGCCAATCCCAGAACGCAGCGGTAGATACCGGTTTAAGGGCTGGTACACGGAAAGCCGGCGATAGCAGACAAGAGCAAATTCGCTGATGTGGCCCCAGACGTATACTATACACAAGCTGTCATCTGGGCAGAAAATAACGGGATTGTCAAAGGATATTCAGAGGTTGAATTTGCACCGGATAAGCTGATTTCCAGAGAATAAATGGCGGCAATCATGAACCGTTATGCAGACTACAAAGGAGCAGATATCAGCGTGAGCGGCGATTTGATGAAATTTGCAGATCAGGCGCAGCTTGCAGCCTGGGCAAGGGAAAATGTCGCGTGGGCGATTGGCTACGGATTACTTTCCGGTAAAGATAATCATTTGCTTGACCCGCAGGGACATACAACTCGCGCAGAAACCGCGGCGATATTAAACCACTTTTTGAAAAAATAAAAATAGTGTGCTTTCCGAAAGGAAAGCGGGCATATACGGCAGCCGCCCGGCGAAAGGTTTTTCTTTTCGCCGAGCGGCTTTTTTTATCTTTTTCTCTTTTTTCATTTTAAGCAGCAGTAACTTCCCCCGTGCGCCGCCTCCATAACAGACCGGTTCAAACACCAATATGAGGGGTGGAGCACGTGGATAAAAAATTTTTAACTTTTTTTCATTTTCGAGTTGCCAAAACTGCGGCTTCTGCACTCCTTAAATGAAAGGGTAAGGAACGCACCACTTTCGCAAGCGCGGAAGGAGGTGAGAAAATGAAAAAATCCGGAACCTATACCGAGCGCATCTAGAATCAATTCGGTGGATTTTGCGTCCGTGTTTTGAAAAATGAAATACGGTATATCCATCGGGAATGGAGTCGGGCTACGGCAAAAGAAAAGTCCCTTGATAATCTTTCAGACAAGGAACTTTCCGAATTGGAAGTACAGGACAACTATTTCCATGCAGATCATATCTTCCGTGTCTGCGGAAAGGATGTTGTCGTAAGCGGTGATATGCTGGCAGACGCATTAAAACAGCTTCCGCCGGAAAAGCGGGATATTATCCTGCTTTCCTATTTCCTTGAAATGACGGATGCCGAGATCGGCAAAGAATTGAATACCGTCCGGCAGAACATTTCAAAGCGGCGTAACCGCATTCTGGCGCTTATGCGCGAATATCTGGAAAAGGAGGGTTTTGAATGGCCTCAAACGTGAAAAACTTGCCTTTATCGGTTATCTTTGCTGCAAAAGACGGGGACGGACAGGCTCTTGGAGCCGTCCTCAGCCATTACCAGCGATACATACGCAGTTTAGCAACAAAAACGCTCAAAGACGAATACGGGAACGAAATTTATTACGTAGATGAAGAAACACGCCTGCGTCTGGAGGCACGGTTGATTTACTGCATTGTAACCGACTTCAAAATCTTGCCGGCATAATTTTGAGGGGCCGGAGCGCGTCACCCTTTCCGCGCTCTCAGGCTCCGGCCATTTGTTATTCCGTCAAAACACATTTTGAAAGTGTGTTTTGACAGGCTGATAAATGCTGATTGTTCTTTGACAAAGAAAGCGGACTGCCGCAGTATAGGCAAACAAACACATTCCGTCCGTGCCGAGCTATGCGGAAAATGCGCCATGACGTAGGCGGAGAGCAAACCGGTTTCCCGGTGCTTCTACCTTTTGCATATTGCAAAACTTTCCGTCAGGCAGAGCGATAACCATTTTTACCGTAATTGCAGATTTGGCAGTCTGCAAGCAAAGACGTGCGGACGTAATAATGATACTCCCGCCTTGAACGCGTCACAGCATTGGGCGGCTGCATGAGAACCATGCAGGGGTGAGATTCCCGTGGAGTGCAGCCGGCGCCGTTTGGATTTGCTATAGAAGTTTTAGATAGATAACACAGAAAAATTACCGCGACAGAAACGGAGGTAATGATGCCAAAAAAGAAAGAAGAAATAAAATTTGTTGTCGTCCGGCATCACAACGGCAGCAAAACATTAAAAGACCTGTTAAAAAATCTGATTATACGGGATATTTCCGAAACAAGCAAAAAAACGGCTTGTTCAAAATAGAGAAAAAACAACGGAACGGTTGAAAAATCAGGGATTGCGCGTTATAATAAATATAACAAGCAATCCTTTATAAATGCTGTTTTGCGTTGTTGGAAAGGAGCAGAGATGGATTGTAAACAACGCGCAGCATTATATTCAAGGTTATCAAGGGATGACGGGATCGGCGAGAGCGAGAGCAACAGTATTTCTAACCAAAAGCAAATGCTCAGTCGGTATGCAAAGGAGCACTCTTTCAGTATTGTAGACCATTATGTAGACGACGGCTGGACGGGGACGAGCTTTGAACGGCCTGACTTTAAGCGTATGGTGGCAGATATTGAAAAAGGGCTGATCGATGTGGTAATTGTAAAGGATTTATCGCGCCTCGGCCGCAACAATGCAATGGTTGCGCTCTATACCGAAATGATATTCCCGGATAACGACGTCCGTTTCATTGCAATCAATGATAATATTGATTCCATTAACGGCGATAACGACATTATGCCTTTTAAGAGTGTGGTAAACGAATTTTACGCGAAGGACATTTCAAAGAAAATCCGTTCCGCATACCGGGTAAAGGCACAAAACGGCGAATTTACGGCGGCGTTTGCCCCGTATGGCTATAAGAAAGACCCGAACAACAAGCATAAGCTGATACCTGATGAAAACACGGCCGATGTAGTCAGAAAGATTTACAAGCTGGCGGCGGAGGGCGTAAGCCCTTATAAAATATCTATGATATTGAGAAATGAAAAGATATTGATACCGCGTGCTTATCAGGCTGCCGAAACGGGAAGATATAACAACTGTTACGATACAGAACACCCGTATGATTGGTGCAATAATACAGTAACGATCATGATAAAAAACCGGGTTTACTTGGGCCATATGGTGAATAACAAAAGTACAACAAAGTCCTATAAAAACAGGAAACTTGTAAAACTTCCTGAGAGTGAATGGATTGAGGTCAAAAACACGCATGAGCCGCTTGTTGATGAAACAACATGGGAACTCGCCCAAACCGTAATCGGCAAAAGGAAACGTCCGATGGGGACGGGTGAAATCCAGATTTTTTCCGGGCTTGTCAAGTGTTCCACCTGCGGCTGTTCGTTGTCCCTTGCAAGGCAGAACGACCGAAAAGGAAACGGCAGCTTTGCCTGTTCAAAATCGAGAAAAAAGGGCAAGGCATATTGTTCTTTCCACTACATTACATACGACAATTTGTATCGGATTGTATTGGACGATATACGAGCGCAGGCAAAAGCAGCGAAAAATTTTGAATCAGAGTTTATCGATACAGTTGTTAGTTTGAAACTGAAAAAGCAAAAGGAACAGTGCTCAAAAAATGTGAAAAACATTGAAAAAGCGAAAGCGCGCCTTGCTGAACTTGAAAACATTATTAAGTGTTTGTATGAGGATAAAGTCAAAGGCAAAATTACGGATGTGCGTTTCACTTCGCTTGCCGACAGCTACGAGCAGGAAGAAAACCAAATCCGAAACAATATTCAGGAATGGCAGGCCGAATTGGATATCATCAGCGACACAAAGGAGCAGACAAAACTTTTTGCGGACAGCGTAAAAAAATATACAGACATAAAAGAACTGACAGCCCCGATTTTGAATGAACTGATTGAAAAAATCGTCGTGTATGACGCACAAACCATTGACGGCGTAAGGACACAGAAAATTGAAATATTTTACCGATTTATCGGATTGGTAAATTAAAAGAGGTTTGTATCCCTACCAACACATCACTCCTGTTAATTTAATTGATCCATTGGGATTATTTGATTATAATACATCTTTATATTATGGCATGGGATATAGTGAAGATGTAATTGCTTTACAAAATGAGTTGGCATATTTAGGATATTTAAATACCAATGATAGAGATGGATATTTTGGACAAAAAACTTTAAATGCAGTAAATGCATATAAAAATGATAGGGGTTTATGGAATGATGGAGCTTTTAGCGGAGTGGTTGGGTTAACTACATGGCAAAGTTTAGGATTAATATATAGAACACAGGGAGATATAGACAGGGGAGTAACCATTTTTACTGAAGCAACAGGAGCACAATATTTTGATGTTACTAAAATGTTTAATGATCAGTTGTGGTATTCTGAACAAATGCTAGATGAAAAATGGCAAGGAGATAAACAAATTACATTTTATAATAAAGTGAATCATAAAGGAGATTGGGATATAAAACGTCAAGAATCATGGGATCGAACTTTTGGAGGATCATATCCTGGCTCATTTAATTCTACAGTAATATTATATGGAGAATATTCAAGCCCGGAGGAGATGGGCAATATTATGTATGCATATTTAGGAAGATGTATTGGATTTAGTGAAACTGTTTTATATTGGGGTGGAGACTATGCTGCAGGAGGATGGAACGGTATTAAAAACTCTGCTGATACTCCAGAAGATAAAGCTGCTATACAAAAAGGATTTAATTTATATAACAAGAAGAAAGGGTAATTATTATAAAATGTTATCTCGTTTATTTTTGGTGCACTTTTGGTTTTAGTGTTATTGTTATTTTTACATAGTAATTTGGATAATTATAAAAATATTGCAAAAGCATATGAAACAAATCGTGACAATTTTGAAAGTGTAGCAAATGAACTAATGAATTATACTGAGGATATTTATATAGACAAAGATAATGTAAGTGATGTAGGAAAAGTGTTAAATGATAAATATGGAATAAATTTATCAATTGAAAAAATTAACATAATTTTTAAAAATAAATTTAAATCAATTACTAAAAGAGGAAATTCTATTTTATTTTATCGAGGCAATTTAAATAAAAATTATGTAGGTATTAGAGCATATGGGATAGCTTATTTTAAATATTATTTTGCTACAAATGAACCAACACATGAATTAATAACTGCTATTCGAGCACTTGATGAAAAAAATAATGGTTGGTATTATTATGAGCAAAGATAGTAACTAATAATACTATATATCAATGTCAATAAATACATTATGAATCCTATAAATTAAAATTTAGAAATATTAATAACAAATATGGAACAGGAACGAGAATAGGAAAGACAGTAAACGGAGTAAGCACAGGACAAATATGGAACAACGGAAACGTAATAGCCG
>OLQH01000291.1_pt1 | contig 57822 bp, 55 predicted proteins | sample 1672671 | NCBI WGS metagenome assembly OLQH01 (sample SAMEA3136712, study PRJEB25190) | human gut metagenome
CGGGTGGTGCGCTGCGGTACGGTGCGCTGCATCAAATGCAGGGAGGATGATTCCCATCACCACCATGGAAAGGGATTGGAATCGGCGGTAAAGGAGGCCAATGGACATGCTGGAAGCTGAAAATATTTTTTTCTCCTATCAAAAGGGAGAACCGCCGGTGCTCAAGGGCGTCAGCCTCAGCGTGGGCCCCGGGGAGCGGGTTGGCGTGCTTGCGCCCAGCGGTTATGGAAAAACGACGCTGATGAAAATAGTGGCAGGATATCTGCAGCCGGATGCAGGCCGTGTACTTGTGGATGGGAAACCGCTTCCTGCAAAAGGCTACTGTTCGGTGCAGATGGTCTGGCAGCACCCGGAAAGGGCGGTGAACCCCCGCCTTACACTGCGCAAAACGCTGGCGGAGGGCGACGGCATTGACCGCAGGCTGGAAGAAGGGCTGGGGATTGAAGAAGACTGGAAGGGCCGCTTTCCCCAGGAACTGTCCGGCGGGGAGCTGCAGCGTTTCTGCATTGCCAGGGCGCTGGGAAGGCGTACCAGGTATCTGATTGCGGACGAAATCAGCACCATGCTGGATCTGATTACCCAGGGGCAGATATGGAATTTCCTCATGGAGGAGACGGCACGGCGGCAGATTGGCATGCTGGTGGTCAGCCACAGCCGGGAGCTTCTGGATTACGTATGCACCAGGCAGGTGGAGCTGAAAGGGCTGCAGGGAACGGAGTTGTTGAAAACAGGCAGACAGGAGAAGACGAATGGATACACAGGAAATTTTAATGCAGTTTAAAAACGGGGAAATGTCACTGGAGGAAGCGGAGGCTTATCTGAAGCGTCAGCCTTTTGAGGATATGGGATATGCCAAGTTGGATTCCCACAGAAAGCTGCGTTCCGGTTTCGCGGAGGTTATTTTCTGCAGCGGCAAGGCGGATGCCCATCTGAAGGAGATTTTCAGACATTTGTATGAGGAAGAAGGGGAGGTGCTGGGAACGAGGGCGTCGCTTTCTCAGTACGAATTGATTAAGAAGGAATTTCCCCAGGTACAGTATGATGAGATTTCCCACATCCTCAAGATTGAAAAAGAAGGGAAGAAGAGGATTGGCAGGATTGCCGTGTGCACAGCAGGTACGGCGGATATTCCCGTGGCGGAGGAAGCGGCGCAGACGGCGGAATATTTCGGCTCAAATGTAGACCGTATTTATGATGTGGGAGTGAGCGGTATTCACAGGCTGATGTCCCGGCTGGATGTGATACAGAGCGCCAACTGCGTGGTTGCGGTGGCGGGGATGGAAGGGGCGCTGGCCAGCGTCATCGGCGGGCTGGTGAGCAATCCGGTGCTGGCCGTGCCCACCTCGGTAGGCTACGGCGCCAATATGCACGGGCTGTCCGCGCTTCTGACAATGATTAATTCCTGTGCCAACGGGATTGCGGTGCTCAACATCGACAACGGCTACGGCGCAGGTTATATGGCGACGCAGATCAACAGGCTGGCGGTACGGCAGGGTGATGGTGTATAATATACGGCAGAGGACAGAAAAACGGAGCCTGCGGGTGCAGGCGGACAGGAGCATAAATGGACGAAATTTTATATTTGGAATGCCTTTCCGGCATTAGCGGTGATATGACGGTGGCGGCCCTGCTGGATTTGGGGGCTGACGAGGAGGTGCTGCGCAGGGCGCTTTCCAGCCTGCCGCTTAGCGGCTTTTCCGTTGAAATCAAAAGGGTTGTGAAATCAGGGCTGGATGTATGTGATTTTAATGTGGTGCTGGATGAGGCGCATGAGAACCATGATCATGATATGGAGTATCTTTACGGCAACGGAGAACATCACGGACATCACCATCATCACCATCATCACCATGAGCACCGCGGCCTGAAGGAAATCCTTCATATCATAGATCATGCTGAAATTTCAGACCGGGCAAAGAAAACTGCCTGCCGCATTTTCCGGATACTGGCGGAAGCGGAATCAGCCGCCCATGGCGTTCCGGCGGAGGAGGTCCATTTTCATGAGGTGGGCGCGGTGGACTCCATTGTCGATATCGTAGCGGCGGCGGTGTGCCTGGATAATCTGAATATCACCAGGGCTGTGGTGCCCTTGCTCTGCGAAGGCAGCGGCTTTGTCAGATGCCAGCACGGCATGATTCCCGTACCGGTACCCGCGGTTGCAAACATTGCCGGGGCCAACGGGCTGAAGCTGAAGCTGACGGAAATTCAGGGAGAGCTGGTCACACCCACCGGAGCGGCCATTGTGGCTGCGGTGAAGACGGATGATAAGCTTCCGGAAGCCTTTACCATAGTGAAAACAGGAATGGGAGCGGGCAAACGCAGCTACGAACGTCCAAGCATACTGCGGGCGATGTTGATCCACGGTGAGGAGAGCAGAAAGGACACCATCTGCAAGCTGGAAACAAATATCGATGACTGCACCGGCGAGATGCTGGGATATGTCATGGACAGGCTGTTTGAAGAAGGAGCGAGGGATGTGCATTACATTCCCGTGTTCATGAAGAAGAACCGCCCTGCCTACCAGCTGAATGTTATCTGCTCCGAAGAGGATGCGGACAGGCTGGAACGGGTTATTTTTGCGGAAACCACTACCATCGGCATCCGCAGGCTATGTATGGAAAGGACTGTGCTGCCAAGAGAGGTAATACAGGTCGGCACACCTCTGGGCCAGGCATCCGTAAAGGTATGCAGGCTGGAGGGGGAAAACAGATACTATCCGGAATATGCGGATGCTGCCAGGCTGAGCAGGGAACATAAACGCCCCTTTATGGAGGTTTATGAAATGATAAAGGCGGCCTGTCCGGAAAAACAGGACGTGCAGCCTGCGGAATAAATGTCCGGACACGCTCCGTACAGGGGATGCGCAGACATGCCGGCGTATTTGCTGCACGGTTAAAAGGAAGTCTTTTAAAAGGAGTATTCATGGAAGGGACAGAGGAAAAGAGACAGAAACTGACGGAAATGATGGATAAGCTTGCCGGAGAGGATATCATGGTGGCGTTTTCAGGAGGCGTGGACAGCAGCCTCCTGCTGAAGGCCGCCTGTGACAGCGCAGGCCAGACCGGGAAAAAAGTATATGCGGTTACCATACAGACCGCCCTTCACCCGACGGAGGATATTGAGGTGGCAGGACGTGTGGCAAAGGAAATGGGGGCCGTCCATGTGATTCTGTCCGTAGACGAGCTGGCGGAGGCCGGAATTGAAGACAATCCGGTTGACCGCTGCTACCGCTGCAAAAAACTTTTTTTTCAGAAAATGAAGAAGAAGGCGCAGGAGCTGGGCGTCCCGGTGATTGTGGAGGGAACCAATGCAGACGACCTGACGATGTACCGTCCCGGCATCCGGGCGATCCGGGAGCTGGGCATTACCAGCCCGCTGGCCCTTCTTGGCATCACCAAGGAGGAGGTGCGTAAGTTTGCCGGGGAATATGGGATTTCCGTTTCCAACCGGCCTTCAGCCCCCTGTCTGGCCACCCGTTTCCCCTATGGAACCAGGCTGAATATGGATAAAATGAAACAGGTGGATCAGGGGGAAGCTTATCTGCGCAGCCTGGGACTTTATAACGTGCGCATCCGTGTGCATGGGGAGGTTGCCAGAATCGAAGTTGACGAAAAGGATATGCCGGCGGTACTGGCACACAGAAAAGATCTGGTTTCCAGACTGGAAGCGCTGGGCTTTCTGTATGTTACACTTGACTTGAAGGGATTCCGTTCGGGCAGCATGGATACGGGCCTGGATGCGGAAACGGATGAATACTGATTGTAACAGCCCGGTCCCTGTTTGAACTGTTACGGCTGATTAAGTAAAAAGCAGGATGATAAAATGGACAGAAGTGAAAAAGCGATTTTTACCAATATGTGCATGGTGTACGATGACAACGGAAGCCTCCGGAATGGAGCTGATGTTCCAGCTGTTCCTGAAGGACGAGGTAAATGAGCCGATACCGCAGGAAAGCTTTAATGTACATAAAGGGTAATTCGTTCCAAACCGGATTCATTCTACCAGTTTTCCGATACGGTGCTGTTTGATTATGATATCCGGCGTGATATTATCCGGTTTACTCACAATGCGGACAGGCTTTTCAGAATTCATGGCCTGGTGCAGAAGGATTTCCTGAAAAATATGGGGAACAGATATATTTACGGCGGTGATATTGAGGAAGTCAGCCAGCTGTTTTCCGGTCGGCTGAAGAAGGATAAAAATGAAGTCCGCGTCAGGCTGATGTATCCTGACAGGGATAATTATTTCTGGACGCTGATCCAGTACCGCTATGATTACAAAAAGGGAACCATTTCTTCCGTAGTTGGTAAGATTACAACAAAAAAGGCATGAGGAGTATCTTCTGGAAATGTCGGAGACAGACGGCCTGACCGGTCTGCGCAACAAGCTGGCCACAGAGGTTGAAATCCACTGGCAGGAAAGAAGGCAGAGCTTTTGATGCAGCATCTGAAGCTGGGCATGGAGCAGGGGATACCGCCATTATCCGTGAGCATAGGGATTTCCAGGCGCCCGGAGGACGGAAGACAGTTTGTGGATCTGTTTAATGCGGCGGATCACGCCATGTATGAGGCGAAAAGGAAAGGGAAAAACTGTTACTGCTTTTCCAGGCCGTATGGAACAAGGACGGATAGGTAAAACGCCGGGAACCCGGCGGCGGGCATAAAGCCCGCGCGCCTTAATCAGTGAAGCATTGTCCTGCCAGGAAGTATTTTATTCCGGGGTAACGGAGGGAAGGGAGCTTAAGTTGTTGTTTTCTGTTTCGTCAGGGATGGATTTCAGATATTCGGTATCCTTTCGGTGGGCGATGCCGACGCCCCTGATTTCTCCGTCCTTTGCCAGGGCAACGCCTTCTTCCCTGGAAACCGTGGAGCCGTCGGAGAGCTGATAGCCGGTGATACGGCCGCTTTCCTTTACAAGACCCACGATATCCTTTGCATCACTTTTGGTCTGCGGAATGCTGTCCAGCGCATTTTTTGCCAGTGCAGAATCCGGTATCTCGTTATTATCCATGGTCAAATGTCCTTTCTTTCCAAAGCGGCCTGCCATATAGGGGCCGCGGTGTTGTTTCTCAGTTGCCGGCAGTTACAATACAGTCCCGGATGAACTGTGACAATTAGTATCCGCAGTGCAAAAAAAGTTATTCAGATAACCGGCGGAATGTGATATGATATTGTTTTCAGGCAATAACTGTAAAGGACAGTTATTTCAGATATTAAAAAATGTGAGGGAGCAGATATGACAAGTGAGTTTGGCATGGCGGTTCATGCGCTTACCTTTTTAAACCATAAGGGGGAAATGGTTTCCAGCGAGGTGCTGGCGGAAAATATATGTACCAATCCGGCCCGTGTGCGCAAGGTTATGGCGAAGCTGAAAAGAGCGGGGCTGGTAACTACCAGGGAAGGGCTGGATGGAGGCTATTTATTCAACGGGCCTGCGGATAAGGTGACGCTTAGCATGATAGCGCAGGCGGTGGAGGCCAGGTTTGTTTCTTCCTCCTGGAAGAGCGGGAACCAGGATATGGACTGCCTTGTGGCTTCGGGGATGGCCGGCCTTCTTGACAGAATTTACGATCAGCTGGATCGCCGCTGCTATGAAAGGCTGGAAAGACTGACAATTGAAGACATAAACGGAAAAATTTTCGGTGCCGGGTGACGAGCCTGGCTTTACCTTGTAAGGAGGGAAGGGGAAATGCGCGTTTCAAAGGCATCGGAGGAAAGAAGGCAGGAGGATGCACTTTTTGACGGGGCGTTGGAAAATTATGCCGGACGGCTGGCTGAGCAGATGGGGGAAGCGATCAGGGACGGTCGGACAACGCTGCGGGAAAAGGTCATGAGTACGCAGTCTTTCATCCATATTGAGGATGACGACAGCTATTATTATAAAATTTTTAACAGCCCGGACAAAAAAAGGCGTCTATCAGAAGCTTTCGCTGAAGGTGGCGGAGCGGCTGGTGCCTCATGTGACGGATGCGATCACGGAGGAGATGAAGCTGGGGCGTCTCACTGCGGTGGAGGATCCGGAAACGGTAGCTTCCTTTTGTGTCTACGGGCAGCTGGGGATATTATTCCGTGAAGATATCAGCGGCCTCCAGAAAGCGGAGAGGATCAGAAAGTTTGTTGCAGGACAGATACGGTAGGAAAAGGTGAGGGGCAATGGATAACAGGGACGGGTTGGAAAATCAGCTCTATAAGGCCGACTGGCTGAAGGAAGTACTGCAGACCGGCCGGATTGGCATGTGGATCGTGGAAGTGGATAATGAGACGGGAGAGTTTCGGATGTATCCGGATGAGCAGAACCGGAATGTCTCCTGCATTTACCAGTGGGCGGACAAGGCTATGGGGTATCATGAGACGGAGCCGTTTTACTTAAGCCGGGAGGATCTGGAGCATATCCTCAGTGTTTACTCGGCAGACGGAACCAGTACGGAAATGCTTATTTTCCATCAGCATATGATGCCCAGCGTGCTGCACGCCGCGTTCTGGAATGAGGGGACGTATGAAGGCGCCTTCTGCTGGGAAAAGAAGGAAGAGGGCTATGAATGGACGGATGAGGAGAAGCGGCTTATCAAGGAACTGGCCCGGATTATCAGCTCCTTTACCATGAAAGCGAGGGCGGATGCCGTCAGCCAGGCCAAGACGGATTTCCTTTCCCGTATGTCCCATGAGATCCATACGCCATGCCGGTCATGGACGGCCTGCAGGCAACAAGGTTTATACGCATGTCGGGAAAGGAAGACAGCGTGAGCATCCCTATTATCGCCATGATCGCCAATGCCTTCAGCGAGGATAATGAGAGGGGTACTGAACAGTTACAACTATTCAAATACGGAGGATTTATGAGTAACGGACAACATAAAAACGGGAATTTTACATCAACGTTAGGCTTTGTGATTGCCTGTGTGGGATCGGCAGTAGGGCTGGGAAATATCTGGATGTTTCCCTACCGCCTGGGACAGTACGGAGGGGCAGCCTTCCTGATTCCCTATCTGCTGTTTATCCTGTTGTTCGGCTGGGTCGGGCTGTCGGCGGAGTTTGCAGTGGGCAGAAAAGCACGGACCGGGACCATAGGGGCTTATGGCTATTGTTTTGCGGCCAGGGACAGGGAAAAGACAGGAAAGGTGCTGGGCTGGTTCCCGCTGCTTGGCTCCCTTGGTATTGCTATCGGCTATTCCATTGTACTGGGCTGGGTGCTGCGTTCCCTTGCAGGGGCGGTAACGGGAAGCCTGTTTGAAACGGATGCTGCGGAGTATTTTGCACAGGCCACGGGGGCCTTCGGAAGCGTTCCCTGGCATTTTATCATTGTGGCGGTGGTTTCCGTGATTCTTCTGACGGGAGTGACCAAAGGGATCGAAAAAGTGAGCAAGGTTATGATGCCCCTGTTTTTTGTATTATTTGTGATACTGGCGGTGAGGGTGGCCTTCCTGCCGGGGGCGGCCAAAGGCTATGAGTTCCTGTTTGTGCCCAGATGGGAGGCGCTTCTGAAGGTGGATACCTGGGTTATGGCCATGGGACAGGCTTTTTTCTCCCTTTCGATTACAGGCTCCGGCATGATTGTATACGGCGCTTATCTGGATGATAAGGTGGATATTCCGGGGGCTTCGGTGCGGACGGCATTGTTTGATACGATGGCGGCGCTGCTTTCGGGGCTGGCTATAATGCCGGCGGTGTTTGCCTTCGGCATCGATGCGGGCAGCGGCCCGTCCCTGATTTTCATCACGCTTCCGGGCGTTTTCCGGCAGATGCCCATGGGAAGACTGTTTGCGGCCTTTTTCTTCCTTTCCGTCAGCTTTGCGGGAATCACGTCCCTTATCAATATGTTTGAGGCGGTTATAGAAAGCTGGCAGACACAGTTCCGGATTTCCAGGTTCCTGTCCACGCTGCTGTGCGGCGGCATTACCTTTCTGGTGGGAGTATTTCTGGAGGAGGAAAGCAGGACAGGAACATGGCTGGATACGGTATCTATCGCCATCGTGCCTCTGGGGGCCGTCCTGGGGGCCGTGTCAGTTTATTATGTGCTGGGCTATCCGAAAATCCGGGAGGAACTGGAAAAGGGACATAAGGGAAAATTATCAGACGCTTTTGGATTTACGGCAAAGTATATTTATGTGCCGCTGACAGTACTGGTATTGATTCTTGGATTTGTATATAAGGGAATTGGATAATATTTGTTAAAAAATAAAGCAAAGTGAGAATTTTACTTTATTATTTTAAAGGAAAAGAAGGTGCGGAGATGGAAATTACGGTATTAACGGAAAATACGGTAAGCCGCCGGGGCCTGCTCGCGGAGCATGGCCTTTCGGTACTGGTGGAAGAGGGAAGGAAACGCATCCTGTTTGACACGGGGCAGAGCGGCGTTTATATACATAATGCAGAACAGCTGGGTATCAGCCTGGAGGGGCTTGACGCCATCGTATTAAGCCACGGGCATTATGATCATACGGGAGGCCTGCCGGAATTTCCCGGAGAGGTCAGCTGTCCGGTCTATCTGAGCGGAAAGGCTCTGGAGGATAAATGGTGTCTGGCAGGGGATGGTAAAGGGAACCGTTGTATCGGCGTGCCCTGGCGGGAGGATGCGCGGGAGCTGGAACGACTGCCTCTGGTATTTACCTGGGAACAGGAGGAGATTTTTCCCGGTATTTATCTGCTGGGACAGATTTCCACCACAGTGCCTTCGGAAATGGGGGAAAAGCCCTTCCGTATCCTGCAGAACGGCAGATATCTGCCGGATACCATGGAAGATGAGCAGCTTCTTGTGATCCGCACGCCTCAGGGGCTGGCCGTTTTTGCCGGCTGCGCCCATCCGGGTATTCTGAGCTGCGTGGAAAAGGTAAAAAGGACCTTTCCCGGAGAAAAGCTTTATCTTTTGCTTGCCGGGATGCATCTGCGCGGCTGTCCGCAGGAACGGGTGGAGGAAACCATTAAGGGTTTAAAGGAAGCGGGCTTTACGTATCTGATACCGCTGCACTGTACCGGGACGCTGGCCATTGCCCGGATGAAAATGGCATTCGGGAAGAGCTGCCTCATGGCGGAGGCGGGAAAGCGTTTTTCTTTGTAAGCGCAGGCAATAAGTATAAATTCCCTATTGACATATTCCTGAAATTGCTATAAGTTAGTTAGTAACAGAAAAGAAAAAACCTGTGAGAAAGAGTAGTAAGCATCCGGAGGAAATATCCCAGAGAGCCGCAGCTGGTGGAAATGCGGTATAGGAACTCATGCTGAATGGACTTTTGAGGCCGGCCTGAACATGGTAATTTACCCAGTAGGCGCCGGCGGGAATCCGGACCCGTTATCAGACCGGCGTGCATAGTTGTGCATGCATATGGCAGGACTGCAGTCCTGGCCGTATGGAAAGAGTGGACGAAGCGTCAATTTGAGTGGTACCGCGATAATAGGATTATTACCGCCTCAAGAATTTCCCTTGTCGGGAGATCCTGAGGCGGTTTTTTGTTTTTACAGGTAATCAGGTCCTGTGAAATCAAGCCCTAGTTCGCGTACAGAACGATACCGTCCCTTTCATTATCAAAAACCCGCCTTAAGAAAAAGGCGCTTTCCCCTGTCAGGTTGTCTGTCTATTTAAGAAAAGGAGATAAAACTATGGCAAACAAAGAAATTCCCTACAAAATCTATCTGGAAGAATCGGAGATGCCCAGGCAGTGGTACAATGTGAGAGCCGACATGAAGAATAAGCCGGCGCCGCTTTTAAATCCCGCAACCCTGCAGCCCATGACCTTTGAGGAGCTGCGTCCTGTATTCTGTGATGAGCTGGTAAAGCAGGAGCTGAATGATACGGATGCCTACATCGACATTCCGGAGGAAATCAGAAAATTTTATAAAATGTACCGTCCGTCACCCCTGGTAAGAGCGTACTGCCTGGAAGAGAAGCTGCAGACGCCTGCCAAGATTTATTATAAATTTGAAGGAAACAATACCAGCGGCAGCCACAAGCTCAATTCCGCCATCGCCCAGGCCTACTATGCAAAGCAGCAGGGACTGAAGGGCGTTACCACGGAAACCGGAGCCGGACAGTGGGGCACTGCGCTTTCCATGGCCTGTTCCTATTTCGGACTGGACTGCCAGGTATATATGGTAAAGGTATCTTATGAGCAGAAGCCCTTCCGCCGTGAAGTAATGCGTACCTATGGGGCAAAGGTTACCCCTTCCCCTTCTGAATTTACCGAAGTGGGAAGAAAGATTCTTATGGAGCATCCCGGAACCTCAGGAAGCCTTGGTTGTGCTATTTCTGAAGCGGTGGAAGCGGCTACCAAGCAGGAAGGCTACCGTTACGTACTGGGAAGCGTGCTCTCCCAGGTACTGCTTCATCAGACGATTATCGGTCTGGAAACCAAGACCGCGCTTGATAAATACGATATCGTGCCGGATATCATCATCGGATGTGCCGGCGGCGGCTCCAACCTGGGCGGCCTGATTTCCCCGTTTGTGGGAGAGGTGCTCAGGGGGGAAAAGGATTATAAATTCATTGCAGTAGAGCCTGCTTCCTGCCCCAGCCTTACCAGAGGAAAATATGTATATGACTTCTGTGATACCGGTAAGGTTTGCCCCCTGGCTAAAATGTATACGCTGGGTAGCGGCTTCATCCCTTCCGCCAACCATGCAGGCGGCCTGCGTTACCACGGCATGAGCTCTATCCTGTCCCAGCTGTACGATGATGGCTATATCGAAGCCCGCAGCGTGGAGCAGACAGCGGTATTCGAAGCGGCTGAGCAGTTCGCAAGAGTGGAAGGCATCCTTCCCGCTCCGGAAAGCAGCCATGCGATCCGCGTAGCTATTGACGAGGCGATGAAGTGCAAGGAAACCGGAGAAGAAAAGACCATCGTATTCGGCCTTACCGGAACCGGCTACTTTGACATGGTGGCCTATGAGAAATTTCATAATGGAGAAATGAAAGATTATATTCCCACCGATGCCGACCTGCAGGCTGGTTTCGACGGAATCCCCAGATTCCCGGGAAATAATATCTGATATAAAAACGGCGTCCCTCATAAATTGGCAGCATGTCAATATTGAGGCGGCGCCGTTTTTTTTGTGGCTTATATTCCGGACGGATGGCTTGCAAGGATTTTAGCATAGTGATAAACTGAATACCAAAGACAACCGGAAATGCCGGGAGAATATTACCGCAGTTTGCGGCGGTCCGGCCTTTGGCGCAGCTGTGAGGGGACGGAACCGTTACTTTCTGCCATAAAAAAGGAGGGCAAGTTAATTGAACAGGAAAAAAGCAGGGATGATAGCGGCGGCGGCAGCTCTGCCAGCGGCGGTAATGGCCGGCGGCGTGGCCTTTTTCTTCAATTATTCCGTTGTAAGAATGAAAAAAAAGAAGAAGAAAAAGAAAAAAGTGCCTGAACTTAAGGCCGGGCAGGGCCTGACCTTTGACTGCTTCCGCGATAAGATAGACGAAGGCATAGCCTGGTTTAAGGCTCAGCAGCCGGAAAAAATCACGCTCACAAGTTATGACGGGCTGAGGCTGTCAGCCTATTTGCTTCCGGCACAAACGGATAGCAATAAAGTTCTTTTGCTTATGCACGGCTACCGTGCGGACGGGTATTCCGATTTTGCGGGGCTGTTTAAATTTTACCATGACCAGGGGTATCATCTTCTGGTGCCCCACCAGAGAAGCCATGCGGACAGCGAAGGAAAATATATCTGTTTTGGCGTTAAGGAACGGTTTGACTGTAAGATGTGGGCGGAATACGCTGTGCGCCGTTTTGGAAAGGACTGCAATCTGTATATGTCAGGAATTTCCATGGGCAGCTCAACGGTGCTTATGGCCGTGGGGCTGGGCCTGCCGGAGAATGTGAGGGGCATAATTGCGGACTGCGGCTTTACCAGCCCTTACGATATTTTCAGGCATGTGATGCAGCTTCAGTTTAAGCTGCCGCTGTTTCCGCTGATGAACCTGACCGAGGCGGTGAACCGGAAGAAAGCGGGTTTTGGCTATAAGGATGTTTCCACGCTGGATATTTTGAAAAACTGCAGCATTCCGATTCTGTTTATCCATGGAGGAAAGGATGAGTTCGTGCCCACGCAGATGACGCTGGATAATTATTCTGCCTGCGCAGGGCCGAAGGAACTGCTTATTGTGCCGGAAGCGGCCCATGGAACCTCTAATTTTGTGGAGCCGGTGCGTTATCGTGAAACGGTTCTCAGATTTATGAAGAAATATGAAAAATAAGAGTGTGGTTATATGAGTGCACGACCGATCATTTTCCATATAGATGTTAACAGCGCCTTTTTAAGCTGGAGCGCGGCATACCGGCGTCATGTGCTGGGAGAGGAGCCTGACCTGAGGACGGTGCCGTCCATTGTGGGCGGCGATCAGGAGGCTCGCCATGGTATTGTGCTTGCCAAGAGCACGCCGGCCAAGAAATATGGGATTCAGACAGGGGAGCCGATAGTGGCAGCCCGGAAGAAATGCCCGAATCTGATCATTATCCCTCCGGATTTCCATCTGTATGTGGAAAATTCGAAGGCTCTGATATCGCTGCTGAAAAGCTATTCCGACCATGTGGTCCAGTATAGCATTGATGAAGCCTGGGCGGATTTTACCGGCTATGAGATGCTTTATGGGGATCCGGTGGAATTTGCCTGGAAGCTGAAGGATCAGATCCGGGAGGAACTGGGCTTCACCGTAAACATCGGTGTGTCCAGCAACCGCCTTTTGGCCAAAATGGCCGGGGATTTCAAAAAACCGGATTTGGTACATACCCTGTTCCCGGAGGAAATTGAAGAAAAAATGTGGCCGCTCCCGGTGGAAAGGCTGTTTCTGGTGGGAAAAGCAGCTGCGGACCGGCTGCACAGCCTGGGAATTTATACGATAGGAGATCTGGCCCGTTCGGATGTGGACGCTCTGAAGGCCCACATGAAAAAGCATGGCGAGGTTATCTGGAATTATGCATGGGGACGTGAGGAAGAGGACACACTGGAAGCAAAGGAAGGCAATAAGGCCTACGGAAACAGTATGACCACGCCTGTAAATGTTACGGATGTGAAGTACGCCAGACAGATCCTTTTATCCCTGTGTGAAACCGTGGGCATGCGCCTTCGGGCGGATCATGTGAAAATAAGCTGTGTGAGCATCACGCTTCGTACGTCAAATTTTGAAAACAGAAACAGGCAGATGCAGCTGAGCAGCGCAACGGATGTGACAGAGGAAATGTATGAGGCGGCCTGCCGTCTTTATGACGAGCTGTGGGATGGAAGGCCGCTGCGGCTGATTGGTGTATCCACCTCCCGGGTTTCCCATGAGGAATACCGTCAGTATAATCTGTTCGATATGGAAAAATACGACAAGCTGGAAAAATGTGACCGCGCCATTGACAGCATCCGCGCCAAATTCGGGGAGGATTCCGTCATGAGGGCCAGTTTTCTCAAAAGCAATGTTGCCCACACGGGACGCGGGCTGAATAAGGAGAAACGGGCTGAGGCAATTTCAGGCACGGACTGGGAGAAGGAAGAATGAGCTGTCAGGCAGAAAGGGCGGCAGGAAGCGTCCGGGGAGAAAAAAAGTGATAAGATTTATGAAATCAAAATTCAGGAGAGGAATGCCTCAGGCAGCGGTACTGCTGGCAGTTTTGCTGGCGGTGCTGACGGCGGGCTGTGGGAATAATGCGGCGGCGCCGGAAATGACGGATCGGGGGAATAAGAAGAATCAGTCTGACGCAGAGGTAACGTCTGCTCCTGAAAAAGCAGGGAACAGAAAGCCGGAGCTGAAGGATATCGGCGGAGAGGAAATTATTTCAACCAGGCAGGAGATTCCCGCGGAACCGGCGGCAAAGGAAAGAAATGAAGACAAGCTGCTGCCGGATAAGGAAGAAAAGCCTGCGGAGGAAGCGCCCGGGGATGAGGAAAACGCCGGGAACAGGGAGACGGCAGCTGAAAATGTGCAGGATACGGACAGGGAAGAAGCCGGAAACGGTTCCTGCCCGGAGGGAGACAGGCAGGATTCAGTAAAATCCGCCGCCCTGCAGGTGGAGGAACAGACCATCATTGTCCCCGGACTGAAAGGCGCCTACCGGTATCTGTTCCTTTCGGATACCCATATCATTACGCTGAACGGGGAAGAGACACAGCAGCAGCTGGAAAATGCGCTTCCCAGAAGAGATACGCTGTTTCTGGATGCACAGGGAAGAAAGCCTGAAGAAACCTTTCCGGCCTGGATGGCATATGCCAATGAACAGAAGGTGGACGGCGTGCTGCTCGGCGGGGACATCATTGATTTCCCGTCTCAGTCCAATCTGGACTTTTTGGAAGAAAACCTGGGGAAACTGGAAATGCCCGTGCTCTATGTGCCGGGCAATCATGACTGGACCTATCCCTGGGAATATATGACGGAAAAAGGCAAAAACGAATATCTGACGGCCCTGGCCCCCTTTATGCGGGGCACGCCTGCGGCGCAGGTGCTGGAAAATGAGGAGCTTGTAATTTTAGGAGTGGATGACAGCAGCAACCAGATTGATCCCGCGGCGCTGGAGACGGTCAGAAAAGCGTCGGAGAAGGGCAAGCCGGTGATTATCCTCCAGCATGTGCCTTTTGCCGCGGAGAAGCTGGTGAGGGAGGCTGCCCAGGTATGGAAGAATCCAGTTTCGCTGGGAATGGGGGCGGCGGGAGGCATTTACCCGAATGAAGCATCCCTGGAATATATGAAGCTTGTACTGGGAGACACAAGCCCGGTAAAGGCTGTCCTGGCCGGACATATCCATATGAGGGAGACGGATGTGGTGGCGGAAAACAGCGGAATTGTCCAGTATACGGCGCCGCCGGGGTATCTGGGGCAGGCAATTCTGCTTACGGTTACCGGGGATGCGCCGGAAGCCATTCGGGAACCCGCCGCGCAGGAGGAAACTGCTGCGGATTACCTGCAATGATGCATTGCAAAAATGAGCAAAAGGTCCGGAAGGCCGGCACAGTAAGTGCGCCGCCTGCCGGGCTTTTAAAAAGCAATAAAAAAACCGGAACGAATAACCGTTCCGGCTTTTAAGCAGTGCAGGAAAAGAGACTTGAACTCTCATGGTATTGCTACCACACGGACCTGAACCGTGCGCGTCTGCCAATTCCGCCATTCCTGCGCGACAAAATATATTTTATATGATCTGAGATAAAATGTCAATACATAATTCTTATATTTTTATAGAAAAAATAAAATTTTATAGATTGTCATAAGCTCTTTAACCTGATATAACAAAAGCATACCCTGCCGATTATTTCACTGAAAAGGGGAGAGGGGTAATGCTGTCTGTCATGAAAGGACGGCAGCTGGAAAATTATCAGAGAAAGCAAAGGAGCTTAAAAATGAAGGTCATGCATTCTGAATGGAGCGGCCGGATCCGGCATTGGATAAGGACGCTGAAGGACGATTTTTACGAACCGCTGGGAGAGTTCCGGTGGGAAGGTCACAGGACGATGGAGCACATCAGTCCTGAGCAGGCGCTGGGGCTTGCGTTTGAGCAGGTACAGCCGGGATTCACATGGGGGAATACTTATGAATACTGCTGGTTCAGAAGCCGGATAGAGCTTCCTGGCCGGGCGGAGGGGAAAAGGATTGTAATGAATCTGAAGCCGGGCGGAGAATCCACCCTGTTCGTCAATGGACGTTCCTTCGGCGCCTACAGGGCTGACTGGGTATCCAAACCCCATCATTACATGGAAGACAATACACTGACACGGTCGGGAAAAGCCGGAGAGAGCTACGAGGTGCTCATGGAGACCTATGCGGGGCATTATTATCCCGAATGCCCTGACGGAGGCTGCGCAACCGGCCCCGTGCTTCCTGGTTCCTTTACGGATCCATTGACGGAAGGGGCAAGAAGGACGCTGGGAGTATGCACCTACGGCATCTGGGATGAGGATGCCTACCAGCTGTACATGGACGTGGATACACTTGTCAAGCTGCTGGAAACTCTGGATGAGACCTCCCTGCGTGCGGCAAAAATCGCAAAGGCGCTGGAGCAGTTCACCCTGATTGTGGATTTTGAACAGGACAAGGAAAAAAGAACGGAAAGCTACCGGGCTGCCAGAGAAGCGCTGAAACCGGCGATGGAAGCTGTTAACGGTTCGACCATGCCTGTTTTTTACGCGGTGGGAAACGCCCATCTGGATCTGGCATGGCTGTGGCCCATGGCGGAAACCCACAGGAAAACCGAGCGTACCTTTGCGGCACAGCTCCGTCTTCTGGAGGAATATCCGGAATATAAATTCATCCAGAGCCAGCCGGCCTCCTATGAAATGTGCAGAAAATATTATCCGGAGCTGTTTGAACGGATTAAGGAAGCGATCCGCGCAGGACAGTGGATTGCGGACGGCGCCATGTGGGTGGAGCCGGATACCAACATGACCAGCGGCGAGTCTCTGGTCAGACAGCTGATTCATGGAAAACGTTATTATAAGGAAGAACTGGGTGTGGACAGCCAGGTCCTCTGGCTGCCGGATACCTTTGGCTACACGGCGGCCCTTCCTCAGATTCTGCGCGGCTGCGGCGTAAAATACCTGGTTACCCAGAAGATTTTCTGGTCCTATAATGAAGGGGATCAGTTCCCTTATCACTATTTTACATGGGAAGGCATGGACGGCTCCCGCGTGGATTCCTTCCTGCCCACCAGCTACACCTACCGCACGGACCCGAAAGAAATCAACCAGGTATGGAAAAACAGGACGCAGATCCAGGATCTGGATGCATTCCTCCTGCCCTTCGGCTACGGGGACGGAGGCGGCGGCCCGTCCAGGGATTACGTGGAATATGCACTGCGCCAGAAGGACCTGGAGGGCGGCGTGAAGGTGAAAATGGAAGGCCCCAGGGAATTCTTTGAGGAAATGCAGGAGCAGGGAGGCCCCGCCAACACCTATGTGGGAGAGCTTTATTTCAGCGCCCACCGCGGAACCTATACCTCCCAGGCCATGGTAAAGAAGAACAACAGAAGATGCGAGCTTGCATTGCGTGAAATGGAAATGTGGAGCTGCCTGGCGGCATCCAGGGGCTGGGAATATCCCCTTGAGAAAGCGGATGCGCTGTGGAAACAGCTGCTCCTGCATCAGTTCCACGACATCCTTCCCGGCTCCTCCATCGCGAGGGTTTATGTGGAGGCGGAAGAGGCCTTTACAGAGATCCTTAAGGGCGCTGCGGACATTACCCAAAATGCAGCGAAGGCAGTTCTTAACGGCAGCGAAGACGCGGTTACGGTATTCAACTCCCTGAGCTTCGGCAGGAAAGCGCTGGTAACGCTTCCGGAGGCCTTTGCAACGGGTGCAGAAACGGCAGACGGACGTAAGGTGCCTGTCCAGGTGATGGACGGAACGGTAAAGGCGCTGGTTGAACTTCCTTCCTGCGGCGCTGTTGCCCTGATTCCAGCCACGCAGCCTGCGGAACCGGAATACATAGCGGCTGTAACAGAAGAGAACCCTGCGGCGTCCGTTACAGAAACAGAAGACGGCTTCCTGATGGAAAATACGCAAATCAGGGCCTGCGTAAACAGCCGCGGCGAGGTGATCTCCTTTATCCTTAAGGAATCCGGCAGGGAGTTTGCGGCAGAACCCATGAACCGTTTCCACCTGTATAAGGATGTCCCCCGCCTTTTTGACGCCTGGGATATTGATTCCAACTACCGTGAACAGGAAGTGGAAGCCGCTGTGGACGTGAAGGTGGAAATCCAGTCCCAGGGCCTGGAAGCCATCCTGAAGGTGACCGGCCGTATCAGCGAATCCTCTTATACACAGTATATCCGCCTGGCTGCGAATAGCAGAAGGCTGGTATTCGATACCGAGGTGGACTGGAAGGAGCTTCACCGTCTGTGGAAAACCGCATTCCCCGTACAGGTATATGCGGAAAACGGCATCAATGAAATGCAGTTTGGTTACGTGGAAAGACCTGCCCACCGTTCCAAAGCCTATGACAAGGATCGCTTTGAAGTCTGCAACCACCGCTACAGCGCGCTATGTGACGGCTCCCACGGGGCGGCAGTCCTGAACGACTGCAAGTATGGTATCAGCATGAACGGAAACAGCCTGGAGCTGACGCTGCTGCGTGCGCCTTCCGCGCCGGAAATGCGCGCGGACAACAGAGTACATCAGTTTACCTATGCATTTACCGCCTGGGAAGGCTCCTTTACGGACTGCGATGTGGTGCGCCAGGGTTATGAGCTGAATGTCCCCGCGCTGACCATGCCCGGAGCCTGCGAGAGCTTCAGCCTGGCATCCATCGATAAGGAAAACATTATTCTGGATACCATGAAGCCTGCGGAGGACGGAAGCGGCGATATTATCCTCAGACTTTATGAATCCAAGAAAGCGGCGGTTACGGCAAGAGTTCATGTAGAACTGGAAGGCTGCCGCGCTTACCTGTGCGATATGCTGGAAAATGTGCAGGAAGAGGCTGTGATGGAAAACGGCGACATGCTGATGGATTTCAGGGCCTTTGAGGTGAAGACCGTAAGACTTAAAAGAGCAGGGAAATAAAGTGCTATAGAGAAGAACCGAACGCGGCGGCCAGCTGGACCCCACGCTCGGTTCTTTCTACTGGTGGTTTTTCTGTGCATTCAGAAGTCTGTCCTGTGGGACATTTGGTATCCGGCCCATCCGCTTGACAGCCATGTGGAAAAACTGAAATAGCATGCTTTTCGCTGGCCTAAATGCATAGACAATATGATTATGTTATAACTTCATAGGCAAAGAAATATGAATACTTAATCCATGTGGAATTGTATCTGCAAATTGGATTATTCCCTGATGTGCTTTCACAATTTGCATCACGATTTTAAGCCCCAGCCCATGTTCTGTTTCTCCCGTCTGTTTTTGCGTACTGGAAATATCTTTGCCGCTGTTCAATGCGTTTAATTGCGGCTCACTTATCCCATATCCATTGTCTGCCACAGAAAATGTACACATTACATCATAACTTCCCACTGACACCTGTATTGTGCATCCATCAGGATTATGAACGATACAGTTTCGTATCAGATTATTCAGCATCCGACTAAGTAAAGCCTGATCCCCGACAAGCCGACAGAAAGGCAGCTTCCTTGTGGGTGTTATTGTGGCTTTTGTATATGGGTTTATAGGAATGTTTGCAAATGGAGCATTGCAATCTATTTATCCCGTTACTGCTGCCCTTGGTATAATCAATTATCGGGCTGGTGCAGAAGGCATTGCTTGGAACATTGGATTATGCTTCATTAGTGTTCTTACTATGTGCGCTGTCGGAATTGCTTTGATGTTTATTAAATCAAAACCGCAGGAAAAAGAAATTTGAGGCCATCATTTCTGTAATTTTATATCAGCTTTTATAAAAACAGTAGTTTTGACTGGCACAATTTACTATTTTATGATAAAGTTGATTCATAATTATAATATTATTATTTAACAGGGGGATTTAACCATGCAAAAGAAAATGAAGAAAGTAATATCAATTTTATTGGCCACTTTTATACTTACAACTTGTATTCCATTAGTTCCGGTGTTCAATACTGTATTAACTGTAGAAGCGCACAGCGGCAGAACCGATGGCAGTGGGGGGCATCATGACTACAAGAATAAAAGTGGACTTGGCTCTTACCATTATCATTGTGGTGGGCACCCTGCCCATTTACATCCTAATGGGGTATGTCCATATTCCGGCGCTTCTGCAGCGACATCCTCATCAAGCAAGAACATTCAGAAGACGGCTGTCCAGGATTCTGATGCCGCACTTAGGGCAAAATACAAAAGTGTCACAGATGATTTCAGCAATAAAAAGAAAAGTGGATATTTCAGGAATGATGTGTTGGCTATTATAAATCAATTTATAGCTGCGGATCCAAATGCTGCCGACGCATATATGCTTTCTTTAATGACTTCTGAAGAAAAAACAGATTTATTACCGCTCAATACCCAGGCAAAATCCGATATTTTCGATGGGCTGATTGTTCTGAGAGCATATGAGGTATTTTTAAATCAGGTGGTTGCACAGGAACAAGCGCAAGCAGCTTTACAGCAGCAAACGACGGAAACACCGCCAGCAGCACTGCAACAGGAAAATACCAGCCAAGATGATCTGCTTTATAAATTGGTTTCCCAAACGCAGGCAAAATTAAATGAGCTGGGTTTTTATACAGGCGCAATAGATGGCATATTCGATAATGAAACACAGCAGGCATTAATTAATTTCCAAACGGCTTATGGGCTTATAATCGATGGGACTATTAATGAACAAGTTGTCGCAGCGTTGGGAATACAAATATAGTTAAAATATAATTGTTCAGCGGGACAGCGATTTGTGCTGACCATAAGAAAGTGATTCAGGGTATCAATATTATAGGTTGGTGTGGGCTGGATGGAGAAACTTTAGGCAAACTGCATATTGTTTACTCGATTGATAAAAATTTCCGAAATAAGAATATGCTACACAATGTGCTGAAAGACTCTTATGTATGCTTTTGATGAAGCACAGGTGTCCTTTATCAATGGAGGTTGTGATAAGAATAACATAGCATCGTATCGGGTGTTGGAGAAAATAGGTATGATTGAAGATGGTTATGATGAGAATGGTGATCGACTAAATTTCTTGGAGCAGATTTAAAGTGTGATTCTGGAAAGTAAATAAATCCTATTATGCAATTAAGAGAATAAAAGGGAAACCAAAGGATAGAGGATAATCTTGTTAGTTTAATGTACAGAATGCGATAAAGAGTCTTAATCTAAAAAATCAAGTCCAGATGCAAGAATAAATTGAAAATATTTTGAGAGGGGATAATAATGGGTAGGGCAAAACTGCAAGGAACACCATGGCATTATGAATATATTAAGAATAGCGGTTCTGATAGTACTAATTGTGTATTTAATCATGGATATTGTGCATGTAATATTTCAGTAAACCATAAAAAAGAATGTGCTGGCAAGAAATATTGTGATGAATATGAGCAGAGGACAGGGAAGCAAAATAAAACAGTAAATAAAACAACAAATAAAACGGTAAGTAAAACAGCAAATAAAACAACAACAAATCAAAAAGTGAATAAAAATAAAACAATAAAAATTTACTGCGGAAATAAGATAATTATAGAGGATGTGAGAACTAAGGAAAAAATCAATATACTTGTTAGTGACATTAAGAATCCATTTTTGGGTAAAAGCATAAATGATATAGTTGTTATTAAGGAAACAGCATATAAAATCATAGATATCAAATGATAAAAATAAAATATGAGGAGCCTCAGTAAAACCAAGACTCCTCATTCTTTATCTATAGTGCGGAAGATGGGACTTGAACCCACACGAGCGCATTGCCCACAAGATCCTTAGTCTTGCTCGTCTGCCAGTTCCGACACTTCCGCATGCCTGCATCAGAACGTGTTCCGTGCTGCAAGAGATATATTACCATCTTAAGAAGAATACGTCAAGACACTTTTTTCATTTTTTTTAAATATTTTTGTAAGACATTTTTGGGGGTGTATTTTACGGCAGGGTTTCATACATCTTTTATTGTCCACACCCCGCAATTGATGCGGCTTCATCGCAAAGTTTAATTGCGATTATAAGGAGCAAAGAAGTATAATAAAGTTGAAACCATCTTTTGGTGAAAAACTGTTCGGCCCAAGAATCAATACAGGCATGAAATAATGTTTATAGAGGTTAAGCAAAGTGGACAACAAACCATACTATTATGCATACGAAAACAGATATCAGAAAGTATTTGAAGCAGGCGTTGAACATTGGGGGCATACTCCTGATGATGAAATCCTTTTTGCTGCCTTGAAGAAATGGGTTGAGAATAATGATCTTGTCGGCAAAAAAGTCATCGAATTTGCTTGTGGTGAAGGGGCGGCTGGTGTGATCTTATCTAAACTGGGCTGCCGCTATCACGGTGTTGATATTGCGCCGTCCGCAGTTGGGAAAACACAAAAAGCCATTGAGAATTTTTCTGAAGCAACAGCTGAAGTTATTGATATGGTAAAAGAAACAACCGGAGAATTATATGACGCTGCGCTTGATTGCATGGGATTTCATATGTTAGTTACAGATGAGGACAGGAAATCATATCTGCGGAATGCGATTGCTTCGCTGAAAAGTAAAAGCCCCATGTTATTCTTTCGTGAATCCTACAGAAACGGGAAAAGCCCGGAGGGCGTATATAAAGGAATTGTGGAATCTTTTGAGCAATGGAAAGAAATAACCGGAGGCGATTATGATACTCCAAGTTTACGGCATACGGTCGGGAAGAATAAGGATACTGAAATCTTGATTCCTCTTGTGCCCGCGAGGGCAAACGACCGAGACGGTTATATTGCTGAAATGCAGGCCGCAGGATTTATAGTAGAGGAATTTGTGGAAATGGATGTAAACGAACACTGTCCGTATTCAGCCAGTATTTTTGTAAGAAAGCCCTGAGAGTAGCTGGGGTACTTTGAGGAATGCCTCATTCACAGCCACACAGCCAATTTATACGGGCTGGGAAAGGGGAAAAAGTGCTATAGATTATTAGAGTTCCTTTTGAAATATTATCAGGACAAAATACCGTAAAAAATTAAAAAAATTTTTATGCAAAAAAATTATTTTAATGTATTGACATTTTATCTCAGATCATATAAAATACATTTTGTCGCGCAGGAATGGCGGAATTGGCAGACGCGCACGGTTCAGGTCCGTGTGGTAGCAATACCATGAGAGTTCAAGTCTCTTTTCCTGCACTGAATGATAGAACGGAAAGTTTGAAGAAGACTTTCCGTTTTTTCTTGTTTAAAACTCCTGCCAGATGAGCTGTACATCGGTGCGTCAATGCTCCGGCACTATTTTTGGCTGCATTGCAGTAATACGGCATCAACTTCTCTGAAGCGGCGATACATTTGGCGGAGAATGGTTTCAGCCGGGAAACAGTAAATTGATTGAAATACCAAGAGGAAAAACAATGGCGAATCAGGAATATCAGAAATTGAAGATAGAATGTGATGATCTGGAATGGCTTTATGTGCCTGACGAGGTATATGCGGATTACGACGGCTGCAAACGCTGTCTGCAGCTTTTTATACCCTATCGACAGAAGCTGGCGGCGGAAGAAACCTTTCCGCTGGTTTTATTCATACCCGGTTCCGCGTGGTACCGTCAGGAAGTATATAACAGCCTGCCTGCTTATTCCAGGCTGGCGGAAAGAGGCATAGTTACGGCTATACTCCAGTTTCGGGAGTCAACGATTGCCCCTTTTCCCGCCCAGGTGGAGGACGCGAAGGCGGCGCTCCGGTTTCTGGCGGCAAGGGCAGAGGACTACCATATAGATACGGAACGGATTTTTATTGCAGGGAATTCTTCAGGCGGCCATATTGCCCTGATGACGGCTTTTACGGAAGCGCAGGGGATATTTGATACGCCCATGTACCAGGAGGCGCCCTGCCGGATAAAGGGTGTGATTGCGCAGTCAGCGCCTTCGGATATCATGAAATGCGCCAAAGAGCCTCTGCCGCCCGGATTCCCGGAAAGTTTCAGGCCTACCAGGGATCTGCTGGGAGTGAAGGAGGTCCTGGAAAGCCCGGAGCTGGCGGAAGCGGCTTCCTGCGGGAAATATATTTCCGAAGCTGCCAAACTGCCGCCGGTGCTGTTATTTCATGGAATTGATGACGTGCATGTTTCTGTGGAACACAGCCGGGAGCTGTTTGCGCTGCTTAAAGGAGCCGGGAAGGATGCGGCCTATTATGAAATTGAGGGCGGCGGCCATGGAGGAGCGGTCTTCTGGACAGATCGGATACTTGATATTATGGAGACATTTATAAAAGAGAGACGTTTATAATACAAAGGCGTTTATAAAAGAGATACATTTATAAAACAGCGTCATATATAAAAGCGCGGCGGCTGACAGGAAAAGTATTTGACAGCGGGAAGGGAATAAAGTACAATCGACTAAGGTTAGGGGCTGTTTCTTGCTTTTAATCGGCGGCAGGAAGGAAGCGTGGTTTTTATATACCGGCTGTACGAAAGAGCGGACTTTCGGGGAGGAAGACTGTAATCAGAGGAGCATAGGGCATCAGGGAAGGTTTCTGCGGAAACACGATAAGCCATATGCGCAGAAGGGAGCAGGCATGAAAAAGAGCAGCATTACGATATTAGGAGGAATACTCTGTATGGCTGCCGTTTTTGCGGCATGCGGAGGAACTGCGGAAACCGGAAACTACACTGCTTTGGAAATCACCTCTTCGGGCAGCGCGGAAACGGTGGAAGAGCTGGAGGCAGAATCGGTTACGGCAACCGGTGAGCCGGAGATAGTGACGATATATTATGGTTCAAGCGTGGGTAAGGAGCTGAGCACCGAGGAGGTGGAGGTTCTGCGGAAAACGCCGGAGACAATCATTGGCGAGCTGCGCAAGAAGAATATTGTGTCGGTTGATACCAAGGTAAATGATTTTACAATATCAGAGGATAAGGAAAAGCTTACGCTGGATCTTTCCGCAGGCTTCAGAGACTATCTGAAGACTATGGAGGAAGGAAGTGAAGCCGTTATTATGGCAGCGCTGACGAATTCCTTCCTGGCGGCATATGACGCGCAGGAAATGGTGGTCACGATCAACGGCCAGCGCCTGGAGACGAAGAACCGGGTTTATGAGGAAGGCCTCCGGTTTGTAGATATGCTGGATTAATAATTTCCATTAAAATGTAATATGGACAAAAAAGGCTGCATTTCTGAATTCAGAAATGCAGCCTTCTTCTTACTGCGCCGCGCAGCCGTTTTCTGGAAAGCATGGTTATCAGCGCCACAATAATGATTGCACAGGCGGTGAGGACGACGGCGGACCAGGTGAGCAGAAACGGCCTGGAAAGGAACCGGCGGATCAGCAGTTCAATGGAAATACATAGTACCGCGATTTCCGAGAACACATAGAGCGCCGATGCCAGGAAGGAAGAGGAAACCTTTCTGCACAGGGCGGCCAGCAGGATGGCCAGCACCGTGACCACCGCAGTGATGGGCAGGGCCAGCTGGTAGAACCAGCGGGAGCTGGGAGTGTTAAAGGTGATCAGGTATTCGTAAAGTCCGATGGAAAGCCCGTCAAACAGCAGGGAAACATAGATGGGAAGCTCGGTATAGATAAAAACAGGAATGGCCACTACCCAGAGGATAATGCATATCCCAATCACATACAAAGACCAGGCGCTGCTGTTGAACACCAGCAGGTTCAGAAGCCCGCAGGCGGCTCCGGCAGCAATGAGCACCAGAGAGTAGAGAATGGCCACATCCTTGTTTTTTACCGTTTCCACCTGACCGTTTTCCTTTGGAAAAGGGGGCACGGAGTGGGTATAGGTTATTTCATTCGGATTGATTACCGGCGTATTGCAGAGCGGACAGCGTTCCAGGGTATCGTCCAGTTTTACGCCGCAGTTTACACAATATGACATATTAAACTCCATTCCGCTGTAAGGATACAGCTTTTTTGTTGTGGAAAATGATATCTGCCGGAAGGACCTGCCGGAGGTGCCGGCTGTTTGCGGCTCCGGCTTTTCTTTTTATAAAGGGAGGAAAAATTATTCATCGTCAAAGGTACGGTTGCTTTCGATTTTTACATGGATGCCGTCCTCTACCAGCTTACGGAAAAAATGGCGTTCCACGTCGGCCTCCATGATACAGCTGGCAAAGTTGATAGTCAGCGTATCGTCAAAGCTGATGATGGCGCAGTTGGTGCGGGAGGAAAAGGGCTGGCCCATGTAAATGTCAAACCGGTCGATGTAAGGCTTCATGTCCTCGGGAACCTTCATGGCTCCCATATTGGTCAGGCCGGCCGAGGAATTTTTATCCTGCACCTTCCTGTAAAAGGTCCTGACCACAATGTCCTTCAGGAAGAGGGGCACCACGCGGATAAAAGGGTTGCGGGTGGTGGCGGCGTTTGTGGTGATGTCGCCGCGAAGGAATTTTTCGTTGATATAATAGCGCATGTAATTGTGCACCTGGGCAACGATTTCTTCAAAGGTGTAATTACCCAGCCTGGGATCAATGGAGGGGTAAACCATGGTGATAAAGTTACGCAGCGTCTTGGAAGGAAAAAAACGCCTCAGGTTCACCGGCATGGCGATTCTCACCGGATACAGCTTGAGATGAAAATCCATGTTCTGCTTGTTGAGCAGGGCGTACAGCAGCACGGAATTCAGATATTCGGTTATGGTGGCGTTGTACCTTGCGGCTACGGCGGCTACCTCCTTTACGGACATAATGCCGTCAATGATGTTGAAGGTATGGAACGGTTCCTTGGTTCCGCGCACCCGGTAAGTCTTCTCCGCGGGCCTGGGCGGACAGTAAAGAGCGTTTGCATAGCGCATGTAGGCGTCCTCCAGCTCTTCGGGATCGGGGGCTTCGTTTACATTCAGCACAAAATAGCCGTTGGATATTTCAGCGCCCAGGAGCCGCAGATATACGGCGGTAATTGTCTGCAGCACGCACATGCCTCCGGTACCGTCGCCGAGGCAGTGGTGACATTCCAGGGAAATCCTTTTCCCATAATAATAAACGCGCAGCAGATAACGGCCGCCTGATTTAAAGTGCATGGGCATACAGGGGTTGTGGATATCCGGCCTGACAAAAGGGCCGGGGCGGTTGTTCGGCTCCAGATAACGCCAGAAAAGTCCCTTGTGGATACATACCTTATAGGTGGGGAAGCGTTTCAGCGCGATATCCACCGCCTGCTGAAGCACTTCCGGCCGGATATCCTCCTTGAGGAGGACGGACAGCCTGTATACGGACGAAAAATCCCGTCTCTGCAGAGTGGGATATACGATGGCGGACAGATCCAGCCGGTACCAGTCCCTGGGGCTGCTGACGGCCGGTTTGACGCCATCCTTTTTTATATGGAAACGAGATGTCATCGGTTTCATTCCTTTCCCGGTTCTGATTGGCATAAAGTCAGTAAAGAATGTCTGTTGTAACTGTGAGGGATACTGAACAGCTACTGTTTGTTTTTATTTATAACGGAGAAGTGTTTCCCTTCCTACAGTCCGTGCGGTTGGACATGGGCGGCATAATGCGGATTTCCCATGCAGAAGACCCTGCCGAAACGCGGCCGCTTTCTAAATACTATTATAGAATCATTCCCGTCTTTATGCAAGAAATACACATTTTTTGCAGCGGCGGGGAATAAGAAAACCTGTGCCGTAAACCCTTTACGTGATTTCCTTTCTATGATAGGATGAAGACAGGCAACCAGGACAAAAGCAAACCGTGCTGTGGATACGGCGGAATGAGAGGAAATATGGCACTTTTTGATAAATCCATAAATGCACTGAAAAAGAGCAAAGAGCAGGAGCAGAACCAGAGCCTGATGAAGCTGATTAAAAGGGTGCACAGCGTGGTAGAAAATACGGATATTGAGAAACACCGCCAGTCCCAGGATTATTTCGGCGCGCTGCTGGGCAACAGCAAGGAAATGGACATCACCTCCGTGGATGTGGAGGGGATGCACGGCGAATGGGTGCGGGTCAATCGGGTGCACATGAAAAAGTACGTAATCCTGTATTGTCACGGCGGCGGTTATTCCACGGGAAGCTGTGTTTATGCAAGGACGCTGACCACGAAGCTGGCGTGCTCCACCTCCATGGATGTTTTCTGCTTTGACTACCGCCTTGCCCCGGAATATCCTTATCCGGCTGCGATGGAGGATGCCATGAAAGCATGGAATTACCTGATGGTTCTGGGCTACGGCGCCAGGGACGTAATCGTCATCGGGGATTCCGCGGGAGGAAATATGGCGCTTTCCCTGGTGGTTAAGCTGAAGGAGGAGGAGCGTCTTCTGCCAAGAGGGCTTGTGCTGCTGTCCCCCTGGACGGATCTGACCGCGTCAGGAAAAACCCATGAGACGAGAGCGGAGGTGGATCCGGTTCTGGATGAGGAATACCTGAGGCAGATGACCGAGAACTACGCTGCCGGGCAGGACTATGAAAATCCGCTGATTTCACCGCTTTTTGCGGATGTGACGGATTTTCCGCCAACCTATATCCAGGTGGGTGACAATGAGGTGCTCCTGAGCGATGCCACCATGCTGCACAAGAAAATGATTAAAGCCAACGTACCGGCCCGGCTGGATGTTTATAAGGGCATGTGGCATGTATTTCAGATGTCCCCCTTTAAAACGGCATATGAGGCCATGGACAAGTGTGCAGAGTTTATATTTGATATCTGCCGCTGAGGCGCGGCGGGAACCGGAAGCCGGCAGCTGTGAAACAGGCAGCTGCCAGTTGAAATGATTGGAGAAAAAATTATGGAATACACGATACGGCCGGCAGAGCCGCGGGATGCCGGGGATATCAGCGCGTTAAGGCGGATGCCCGGCGTTTTTGAGACAATTCTGGGAAATCCCGGGGAAAGCAGGAAAAAGACGGAGGACATGCTCGCGGGGCTGGGACCGAACGATTTTATGTTTGTTGCGGCAGCCTGCGATGATGCGGGCGGGGAAAGGGTGATTGGATCCATCAGCCTGAAGGTAAACGCCAACCCAAGAACCCGTCACGCGGCAGGAATCGGCCTGATGGTCCATCGGGATTTCCAGAATCAGGGGATTGGCCGGGCGATGCTGGAAAAGGTTCTGGATCTGGCGGATAACTGGCTGATGTTGGTAAGGCTGGAGCTGACGGTCTTTGCGGATAACGAGAGAGCAGTGCATCTGTATGAGTCCCTGGGCTTTGAACGTGAGGGCATCCGCCGGAAGGCGGCTGTCAGGAACGGGGTTTATATGGACGAAATCGCCATGGCGCGTATCCGGGAATAGGAGTGCCGGGGGAGCCGGGAAGGAAATGGAATATCATGGGAATTTTGCATAAAACAGCCCAATACAGGGCCTATAAGGAGGGTGTGGTGCATACCACACTGAATCCGAAGGGATCGGGAGCGGTGCGGATACATCTGATTCCGCCCAAATGGCGTCCTTTTTCGGATGCGCCCTATGTGATGATATTAAACGGCTATTATATCCTTCCGCTGGGCTATTCCTGGGCGATTCTCCTCAGGAATTTTATCCGTGAGGTAAACGTTTATGACGGGCGGCCGATTAATGAGGCGCAGATGAAGCAGGTTATGGATAAGGCAGTGTCCCGGACGAAAAGGGTTTATTATGTAAAAACGCAGGAGCTGCAGGAGGATCTTCAGGAGATGCTGGACCTGCTTTACGGTGTGGCGCGGGGAGGGGAGCCGTCAGGCAATATCGGGCCTCTTTCCCTCCGGGAATATGCGGCGAATATGACGGCGCCGCATCGGATGGATCTTATGGTAAGCTCCATGCTCGACAGGAAAGGAAAATGGAACTGCAGCCTGAAATGCCGGCACTGCTATGCGGCGGGACAGCCAGCGGCAGGCACAGAGGAGCTGTCCGCCCAGGAATGGTTTGAAATCATCGACCGGTGCCGCAGAGCCGGAATCTGCCAGCTTACTTTTACCGGAGGGGAGCCGACCATGCGGGAGGATCTGCCGGAGTTGGTGGAGCATGCGCGCTGGTTCGTCACCCGCCTGAATACCAATGGGGCCAGGCTTACGGGGGAGCTGTGCAGAAAGCTCTATGACGCCAGCCTGGACAGCGTGCAGATCACCCTTTATTCTGAAAATGCGGAAATACATAACCATTTGACCGGGGCGGATCTGCCCGATACGGAAGGAAGCTTTAAGAAAACGGTTCTGGGACTGCGCAATGCTCTGGAGGCCGGGCTGAATGTGAGCGTCAATACGCCCCTGTGCAGGGAAAACAGGGAGTATATCAGGACGCTGGCTTTTTTGTATCAAAACGGCGTCCGGTATGTGACCTGTTCAGGACTCATCGAAACGGGCAAGGCTATGGCGGAATCCTCCCTGTCCTCCCAGCTGACCGTGGAGGAGATGAATGCGCTTCTGCGGGAGGCCATGGCTTTTTGTTCCCAGCATGGGATGGAGCTGAGCTTTACCTCGCCCGGCCGGGCTGATCCTGCGGTGCTTAAGGAGCTTGGGCTGGCGGTGCCCATGTGCGGCGCCTGTCTTTCCAATATGGCGGTGGCTCCGGACGGCAGCGTCGTTCCCTGCCAGAGCTGGCTGAGCGGCAGCGCGCCTTTGGGGAATATGCTGACGGACAGCTGGAAGCGTATCTGGAATCATCCTGCCTGCCGCGCCATACGCGGAATGGAGGAAGAAGACTCTTTATCCTGCCCTCTGAGAATTTCGAAAACGGAGCCGGAAAAGGAGGCTGATTAAGGATGGACGGGAAAACTCCGGAAACAGGGAAAAAGAAGAAAAGCCTGTTGATTTTCAGCTGTATATGTGCGGTGGGAATCTGCGTGCTGATTGCCTATATCGTAAATATTCTCACGCCTCTGGACAGAATCCTGGATTACCGCGTCCAGGTAAAGGCACAGGAGGACGGCGCTCTGGAAATTACCTATCAGTACCGGTGGAAGGTCCTTAATGACAGCAAGGAGGGGCCTCTTACCTGGGTCAGCCTGGGAATTCCCAATTCCAGATGTGAGCTGCTGGGCTATACCGGTGCGATCAGCGGGCTGAAAAATGGATTTTACGGGGACGGGCTGATTAAGTTTGAACTGGACAGGGCCTATAAAAAGGGCGAGGTGGCGGAGTTTGGCTTCACCATACGCCAGGAGGATATGCTTTGCAGAAATAAAAAGGCCGGCGGCCTGCCCTTTTATGATTTTATGCCAGGATGGTTTAATGAGATTGCGGTGGAACATTATCTTTTTGTCTGGGAGGATGGGACCTATGTGATGGAAACCAATGCGGACAGAAAGGAAGGCGGCTTCTACGTCTGGGAGGGCGAGTTAAAAGAAGGGGAACGCCGGCATATGAAGGTTTATTGCGACAAGGAGACATTCCGGGATGCCAATATGGTGGAATGGGCGCCTGTGTCGGACAGCCCCGGGGAAAAGAAATCCCTGGATCCCGCCGCAATTATTTTCATTCTCCTGTGTACAGGCTACATAGGCTATCAGGCGGCCTGGGGAAAGGACTGGTATGCCAACGGCCGGGGATTCTGGGGCCGGGGAAGGCATCCCGGCGGACATGGAGGACATGGCGGATGCGCCTGTGCCTGTGCGGGGTGTGCCTGTGCCTGCGCCTGTGCAGGAGGCGGAAGAGCGGGCTGCAGCAAAAAGGATTTTTATTATACGGCGGAAGAACCTTCTCTGACCGAAGGGGGAGCGCATTGAAGCCTTCCACCTGAGGCGACGTGAAAGGAAAGAGAGATGGAATGAGGGCGGAGGAAAGTATGGGGGCGGAGGAAATTTTGCGAAAGCACGGGCTTTCGGCTGACGGTTTGCAGCAGTCAAAGTCCGGGTTTACCAATGCGCTTTTTCTCACAGAAGACGCAGTGGTCAAAATATTTACGGAGCCGGGAGGCGCAGGCTTTCAAAAGGAATCCTGGTTCTATGGGAACATTGCCCCCTCCTATGCGCCGAAGCTGCTGGGGGCCGGGGAGGATTACCTGGTTCTGGAACGGATAAAGGGAGAGGGGCTGTTTCGCGCATGGAGGCATATGACGGATGCAAAGAGGGAGGATACGGTCCGCTGCATTGCGGAAATCAACAGGGAACTGAACCGGACTGCGCTTCCGGAAGGGATGCCCTTGTTTGACCCCTGCAGAAACTGGGGGAAAAAGCTTCTTGGGAGGATGGAGACCGCATTGGGGAAGCTCCGCTTAAATCAGGGCATTCCGGAGGAACTGGGAAGGCGGGCTGCGGAATTTATCAGGGCGAATGCAGGACTTTTGCAGGAGGAAGCATTGTTCCTTGTAAATCCGGATCTTCATTTTGACAATCTGATTGTTGCAGAAGACGGAAAGCTTTTTATGATAGATTTTGAAATGCTGGAGGCGGCGCCTGTGGATTATGCGGTGCATGTGTGGAAACGGATGGAAATCCATCCTTTTAACTATGCCAATGAGGAGGACGAGCCTCTGACGCTGCCGGAGGATTACCGTTTTCTGATGACCTTGGTAAGGAAATATGCGCCCGAGCTGTTCGCTTATCCCAAGAGCGATGTTCGGATTGCCATGTATTCCCTGGTATATGAGCTGGAACTGTTGTGTGATTTTCCAAAGGCCGTCAATCCGGTGGAGCGAATTGGAAAATACCTGGAAGGTGTATGCGGATAGGGCGGCAGGGCGCGGGCTGGTTTGGCTGCGGAAAAAAGAAGCCGGGGCCGTGCGGAAAAATGGGAGGATACGGGGTTTGGAAAAGAAGGAGCTGAAAACAGAGAGAGGGAGCGTGTTTTACTGGATTGAAAAAAATGCAGCGCCCGGGGCAAAATGCATCGTATGCACCCATGGGCTGACCGCCAATCATTCCATGTTTGAAAAGCAGGTGGAATATTTTCGGAGCACCTGTACCCTGATTACCTGGGATGTCCCGCTGCATGGCATTTCCAGGCCATACCGGGATTTTTCCTATGGGCATTGCGCGCAGGATCTGAATGAGATACTGGAGCGTGAGGAAATAGGGAAAGCGGTTCTGGTGGGCATGTCTATGGGCGGCTATCCCAGCCAGGAATTTGCCTGCAGATATCCTGAAAAAACGGAGGGTTTTATCGCGTTGGACACCACGCCCTTCGGCACCGGTTATTATTCAAAATCGGATATCTGGTGGCTGAAGCAGGCGGCGCCGATGGCAAAATGGTTCCCTGAGGGCCTGCTCAGAAGCAGCATGGCAAAATCCGTCTCCAGGACGGCCTATTCCCGGAATAAAATGCTGGAAATGCTGCGGCCCCTGACAAAGGCGCAGATAATAGAGCAGATGGATATCGCCTACGGAAAATTTCTGGATGAAAATAAAGACATGAGGTTTTCCTGTCCGGTGCTCATTCTGGCAGGGGAATATGACACCACGGGTAAGGTGAAGGCCTATTGCAGAGCCTGGGCGGAAAAGACAGGCTATCCGCTGCATATGATTGCGGATGCGGCGCATTTTTCCAATGGGGACAACGCAGGACAGGTGAACGCGGAGATAGAAGGGTTTATAAAACAGCTATAGGCAGCAGGACGAGACAAAGGCGTGAAGTAAGAAAGAAACGGGGGAATGGAAATGCCATATATTGATTTGGGAGAATTGCAGTTATTTTATGAAGAGATAGGATATGGGGAGCCGGTGCTGTTTCTGCACAGCGGCTACAGCAGGGGGATTCTGGCCTTCAGCGGACAGCTCCAGCCTTTTTATGCGGCGGGATACCGCTGCTTTTATCCGGATTTCAGGGGGCATGGCAGGACCATGTGCGAAAGTCTGGAATGGGATTCTGCGGTGATAGCGGAGGATATGATACGGTTTCTTGACCGTTGCGGAATTGAGCGGATACATCTTATCGGGTACAGCACGGGCGGCGGTGTCGCCTACTATATGGCGGCCCGGCATCCGGAGCGGATAAAAACAGTAACAGCTATTGGAAACGGCGGCATAGTTGACGATGCGGGAGCGGAGGATTTTGAGCCGGAGGCGCTGGAGGAAAGGGGACAGACCGATTTCATTGAAAAGGTGAAATGCCTGCACGCCCAGGCCCATAGGGGCAACTGGCAGGAGTACTGCAGGCAGGAGGTGAAGGACTGGCGTCTGCATCCTTCGCTGACGGACGAAGAGTGGGGGCGTATTACCATGCCTATGTTACTTATTGCCGGAGAAAACGATGGCTTTGCCACAAAACGGAATCTGGAGGCAATCCGGACACACTGTCCCCAGGCTGAGATAATGATTGTGGAGGGCTGCGGGCACAGGCCGCATATGCCTATGGAAAAAGCGATAGAGGTTAATAACAGGATATTTGATTTCCTGGGCAGGGCGAAGGAAGGGTGAACAGTTCGGCCGTCTGGACTGTTATTGGAAGAGGGACGGGATAATGATTAAGGCAATTACGGAAGCGGATGAAAAAGAAAAGATTACAGAAAATATCCTATGCAGTCTGCCAGAATGGTTCGGCATCAGGGAAAGAAGGGATGAATATATCAGGCTTAGCCGGAAACTGCCCTACTGGGCGGCGATTGAGGACGGCAAGCCGGTTGGCTTTATTGCACTGAAGGAAACAGGGCCTTATACGGCTGAAATTTGTGTGATGGGGATTCTTAGGGAATATCACAGAAAAGGAATCGGACATCAGCTTTTTGCCGAATTCCATAAATACGCGAAGGAAAAGGGCTATCGGTTTATCCAGGTAAAAACGGTAGAGGCAGGTTACTTTGAGGTATATGACAGAACCCGGATGTTTTATGAAAGCCTGGGCTTCTGCAAGCTGGAATGCTTCCCGCTTTACTGGGATGAGTGGAATCCCTGCCTTGTGATGGTCCGCACTGTTTAGCTGGGTAGGGAAACTGGCGGGAAGGAGAAGGAAACCAATGAAAATGCTGGTTCTTGGAGGAACGCGTTTTTTCGGCGTCCATCTGGTGAATGCTTTGCTGGAGGACGGACATGAGGTAACAATTGCAACAAGGGGGCGGACGGCGGATCCCTTCGGCAGCAGGGTGGAACGTATTATTGTGGAGCGGACTAATGGGAACGCTATGAAAGAGGCGTTCCGGGATGTTTGGTTTGATGTGGTTTATGATGATTTGGCATATTGCTCTATGGATGTAAAAACAGCGTTGGACGCCATTCGGTGCGGAAGGTACGTCATGGTGTCTTCTGCTTCGGTATATGAGCTTTGCCCGGATATACAGGAAACGGCTTTCCGGCCGGAACAGAAGGCGCTGCTTTGGTGCAACAGAACGGATGTTACCTATGATGAGGGGAAAAGAAGCGCGGAGTGCGCATTGGTGCATAATTATCCCCGGCAGAATGCGGTTATGGTTCGTTTCCCCTTCGTCATAGGGAAGGATGATTACACGGAACGGCTGTATTTTTATGTGCGGCATACCGTAAAAGGGATTCCCATGTATGTAGATAATCCAGACAGCCGGATGAGCTTTATAGGCTCGGAGGATGCCGGGCGTTTCTTGGCGTCCCTTGCGGATAAGGCTGTAACCGGGCCGGTGAATGCCTGCTGCGGGGGAACGGTTTCCGTAAAGGAAATTTTAGAATATGTGGGAAGAAAGGCTGGCGCGGTGCCCCGGCTTGAGGATGGCGGGGAGGTGGCTCCCTATAATGGAGCGGACAGCTACAGCCTGAATACGGAAAAAGCCAGGGAGGCAGGCTGTTCCTGCAGGGAGCTTGGCAGCTGGCTTTATGGATTGTTGGATTGGTATATGGAGCGGGCGGAGAAGGAAGCGTTATAAAATGTGAAAATAAGTACAGGTGGATTTCCGCCGGTTTTTTTATGAACAGAGGATGAGGTATCTTTTTTGCGGGGCGGCAGGTATGATGGAAAAGGAAAGCTGTTCCGGATTATCCTTCATACGAAAAAGACTGGTTGGGGTTGTCATCCTTTTGTCATAGGTTGCATTGCTGAAGCGGTGTGAGGAGGGGGAGAGAGGATTTCCTCCTCCTTTTTGATGTAAATATCGGATGGACGGACAGCGGATAAAAGGTTTGGGAGGTTTTTTATTTATGGAAAAGAAGATTGTAATCAGAGAAAATACGGCAGAGTATATGCAGCAGCTTCGGAGCTGGACGGAAGAGGTGATGGACACCGGGCTGGAGGAAATGGCTGCTTTTTTCAGGGCGCGTCTGGACGGATATGAGGAGCATATGTCTTTGTGGAGCAGGGCATATAAATATATGGGGACATTGGTTCCAGAGCATGTGGAGAAGCTTTTGGATTTGGGCTGCGGTACAGGGCTTGAACTGGATGAAATCCTGCAGAAGCGTCCGAAACTGGAGGTGACGGGGATAGATCTGTCGGAGGATATGCTGGGCAGGCTGTCCGCCAAGCATCCGCAGGTACATACGATCAGAGCGGATTACTTCAGGTATGATTTCGGTAAGGAAGCTTATGATATGGCTGTTTCCTTTGAATCCCTTCATCATTTTAAACCGGAGAAGAAGCTGGAGCTGTACCGGAAAATATATGGCACGCTGAAAAATGGAGGGATTTTCATAGAGGCTGACTATATTGCATGCTGTGAGGACGAGGAAAAACTTCTGATGGAGTTGTGTGATTCGAAGCGGGAAAAAGAGGGAATCGGAGAGGATGTGTTCGTGCATTTTGATACGCCGCTTACGGCAGAGCATGAAATGGAATTGTTGGAAAATGCAGGTTTTTCCCGGGTTGAGATGATTCAATGCATTGATGGGGCGGTGTTTATCAGGACAAGGCGAAGTGCGTAGAAACGCTGATGCATCCTCAAGAGCAGGAAATCAGTGTAAAGGAATTACAGGAACTGGAGGGGATTGTAAAACCATCCTGACCCAGGTGAAAATGCTCATTTTAATTGCACCCTTTATTGAAAGGAAGCTGATGGATGAGCTGGTAGAGGAAAATCTGGGAAAATTCACATCAATACAGGAGCTCGTTTCCATAGTACCCTTTATCAGCAGGAAAACGGCAAGCCAGGCAGCACAGCTTTTTGCAGATCAAAATCTCACCCTGGAAGATATAGTGAGCATAGCCCCCTTTGTGAACAGGGACATTGTGGATAAAATGGCAATAGCCTGCCAACATAACATAAAAAACATGCAGGATATCATTCCCTTTGCCCCGTTTGTCAGCCGGGATATGCTGCAGCAGATTTTAAACAGATAACTATCCGGCCGGAAATAGAATAAATGATATTCGTTTCCGGCCTGCTGATTTGAAGCTTCCTTCAATCATTCCTGCATTTGCATTCATTTCATTTCATTTCCTTCAGAAGCCGGTAATATTTTTCATACTGCGAAAAAGCCTCCCTAAGCTCGCTGCTGTTTGCGCCGATTCGTTCTGTCCGCTCCCTCACCTTTTCCATGGAAGCCTTCAGACTGTACATGCCGCCGCCGGGAGTATCCGTATATTTCCGGTCGGCAATATAATCAATGTCATCCTTAAGCGACTGACAGGAAATAGCGTTTTCCTCCCTGTATTTTAAACAGATACTGCGGTAGGCAGCAAAAAGATCCAGATAAATATGGGGCGTATCGTCATAATCCCTGCGGATACATTTTTTCCCGGGATCAATATAATGATAACAGGCCTCACGGGCTTCATCCGTCTGGCGGAGGTTTGATTCAAAGCGGCGGCGGTGGGCAAGCTCATAGCGGTATGCATAGTCTGTAATCGCACTGTCTACGAAATAGTTTACCATTTCCTCAAAGCTGCCGGCTATGACGCTACGTCTTTCCTGCCCCCGTTCATTTACCACCTGCATGAAGACACAGCCGGAGCTTTCATAAGTGACTGTAGGATCTCCATACTCCACCGTCTGAAAATCAATCTGTTCTTTTTCGGCAAAAGGTATTTTCCTGAGGATTTCCCTTGCCTTGCTCGCAATTTCTTCTATTTTTTCATCCATTCCAGGAAGCCTCTTTCATAACCTTAAAGATAATTGGACTGACAGCGCCCAGGCCTTCGCCGCAGGGGAAGCCTTAAACCGCATGCTGCAGATAATGCTTCAGATCCATGTAGCGTTCTTTGCCGATGGGCAGCTCCTGGCCGTCCCTCAAAACTGCCTTATACCGGTGAATGCTGTCAATGTAAAGGCTGTTGACCAGATAGCTTTTATGAATGCGCCGGAAAGAATATGGAAGGCTTTTTTCATAGTCGGCCAGAAGGCCCCACACTTGAAAGGTTTCCGTTTTGGTATGTACAATGGACCACTGGGCGGCGGCTTTCAGGTAAAGAATGTCCGAGGGAAACAGATACCGGTAATTCTTATTCGTATCCCGGAAAGCAATTTTGTTTATATCTGAAGTAATAGAGTCCATGCGCTTCAGATAATCAAAATAATCCATGTCCGCGGTAAGCGGTTCCGGCATCGTGACAATGCGGTTTAAAGGAATGTCCTGGGCATGGGATCCGTGGACATGGGCGAGCTTCAGTTCCCCGTTGATCATGCGCCATACATAGGTGCCCCGTACATGGGCATGTATGGCGGTGCCGTCCTCCATGACCGAGGTGATCCTGTAACGGCCGCATACAACCCATACATTGCGGTCATGAAAAAGCAGGTGGTATTCTTCATCCGATATCAACACAGGCGGTTCTTCATATTCTTTTTCCATAGTTCTCCGGAAATTCTCCAGCCCTTCACACCATTGAAAATCATTGGAACCAATCCACATGAAATTATCCCCATAGGCGCGGCGGTAACTTCCGGGTTCCTGTGATAAAAGCTGCGGACATTTTCCAGCGTCAGCTGAATTATTTCCGCTTCCGTAATGCCAGCTCTTCTCATATGCCCCTCCCTATACATTAATATTCCATATCTCCCCATCCATAACAGTATAACAGTTGAATGAAAAAACAACAAGCACTATTAGTAAAAACAGTGAAAATGCATTCCCGCATCCGTTATGATTTATATCGAACTTGGACTTCAGCCGCCGTAGCATGTATTCCGACCGTCACTGTTCACTGCCGCCAGCGGCACCATGCAGCCGCCAGCTCCATAGACGAAGCCGCCTGCCCGTGATACAATACTGATGCCTTTCTGCCTGACTCCCAGGCAGCCTTTTTGCCAGAGAAACCAGCAGCAGGGCATTAACTGCGAAATATAATAGTTGAGAAATATAATTCCATTACAGGAAAACCAGTGCTATAATTACTAAAGCACGCAGGCAGCGCCGGACGCTGAAAAACGGCGCTGCCTGCATTTTATTCTGGAAAGGAAAAATATTATGAAATTTACCTACTGCCCTGACTGCGGAACCGCACTGACGCCAAAAGAAATCGGGGATGAAGGGCTGGTGCCCTATTGTACCCGCTGCAAAAAGCCGCTGTTTGACATGTTTTCCACCTGTATCATTGCGCTGGTGGTAAACGAGTACGGCGAAGCGGCCCTGCTCCGCCAGGGATATATATCGGATACCTATTATAATCTTGTTTCCGGCTACATGAAGCCCGGTGAAAATGCGGAGACCACAGCCATTCGCGAGGTAGAGGAGGAAATCGGCGTTCCGGTGGGACGGCTTCGGATGACGGGAACCTATTGGTTCGGTAAGAAAGACATGCTCATGATAGGCTTCATCGCAGAAGCGAAAAAGCGGGAGCTGGTTCTGTCCGGGGAAGTGGACGAGGCCGTGTGGGTGCCTGTTTCCCAGGCCCTAAAAATGGTGCATCCGGCCGGAAGCGTATCCCATACGCTGGTGGAATATTATCTGAACGAACAAAAAGGACAGAAAGGATTGACCGGATGAAAATAGACCGGCTTATGGCCATTCTCACCACCCTGCTGCAGCAGGATAAAGTAACAGCGCCAATGCTTTCTGAAAAGCTGGAGGTTTCCAGGAGGACCATCAGCAGGGATCTGGAGGCGCTGTGCCAGGCGGGGATCCCAATCGTTACGGAACAGGGCTTCGGCGGCGGGATTTCCCTTGCGCCGGGCTTTAAAATGGATAATTCCTTTTTAACCGCAAAGGAGAGAGAAGCGCTGCTGGCAGGAATACGCGGCATGGACAGCGTGATGAAAAACCCCATGGAGGAGCGCCTGAAGGAGAAATTCCACATCGTGCAGGGAAATATGCCTGCTGCGGCAGAAGCGGTAACCATCAATCTGGCCTCCCATTACAGGGACAGTCTTTCGGAAAAAATTGCGGTCCTGAAGGCTGCAATCCAGGAGCGCAGGCTGGTGGAATTTACCTATTATTACAGAAAAGGGACGGGCCGCCGTCTGGTGGAGCCTTACCGGGTGGCTTTTCGGTGGTCTTCCTGGTATCTGCTGGGTTACTGCAGGCAGAGGGAGGATTTCCGCATGTTCAAGCTGAACCGTCTGTGGGAGCTTGCGGGAAAAGAGGAAGCCTTTGCGCCGCGGGAAGTGCCGGAGGAAAAGCTGGACAGCGAATACTGGTTTTCCGATGAAATCATGCTGCGGGCCAGATTTTCAGGGAAGGTGAAGTTCCGTCTTATTGAGGAATACGGACCATCCAGCTTTACGGAGCAGGAGGACGGCACACTTTTGGTGGAAAATCTGGGCTTTACCAACTATCCTGTTTTGCTGGAATGGGTGCTCAGTTTCGGCAGCAGCGTGGAGGTGCTTTCGCCGGAGCGGCTGCGTGAGGATATCAAAAGAGAGACCTCCCGGATTCTTCAGAACTATTGTAACGTTGAGGATAACCGGGCTGTTACGGAATATTCCGGAAAGTTGGAAGGAACAGGGACGGAGAAAACAAAGCCGGAAAAACAGAGCCGGAAGAAACAAGTTTGACATCCGGGAACGTATGTGATAAGTTAGAACCATAATTATTCAGGAAGGAGACAGACATGTTCAGTTTGGGATATGTGCCGGTTTACAGCAGCAGCGGTCGGACGAAAGCAGGATTATTTTTGCTTTACGGGGATACTGCGCCCTTTTTCAGGGAAACGGACATACACAGAGACTGTGACAGGGCCTGTCTGTAGTTAAGGGACTGTTACGTCTGGCGGTTCCGTTTAGGCAGTAACTCCGATATGAACCGGGAATCATGTGGAAGCATGCTCCTGGTTTTTTTGCGCCTGTTTTTAAGTAAAAAGAGCAGTCCGGATTCGGATTGGGCCGATGGCTGCCATAAAAAAGGAGTTACGAAAATGAACAGTAATAAATCAGGGAAGAAGCATACAGAACGCTGGAATATTTACAGAAATATCCCTTTGGATTATATTTTTACCTTTCTTAAGAATCTTGACATGTCCACCTCGGTCTGGGTGCTGTATCTGGCCTTTAAGGGGATGAACCTGTGGCAGATAGGCATACTGGAGGGAGTGTACCACATCACAAGCATGATTTGTGAAATACCCTCCGGCGCGGCGGCGGATTTGCTGGGGCGTAAGAGGACTGTGGTCTGGGGACGGCTGTGCACCGCCATTTCCTGTATCCTGATGCTGCTTTCAGGTAAATTCTGGGGCTTTGCCCTGTCCTTTGTCATTCAGGCGCTGGGAAATAACCTGAATTCCGGTTCGGAGGAAGCGCTGGTTTATGACAGCATGAAGCAGTGCGGGCGGGAGCCGGAGTACCTGAAGGTGAACGGCAGAATCAATCTGCTCATTGAAATCTCACAATCCATTGCCACGGTGGCGGGCGGTATCCTGGCAGAAAGATCCTATGTCTGGTGCTATGGCGCATCTGTTATAATCGCCCTGCTGGCCTTGCTGCCGGCTGTGCTGATGAAGGAGCCGGAAATAACGCAGGAAATAAGAAAAAGCGGCGGCATGATAAAGCAGCATTTTGTCACAAGCTTCCGCATTCTGGCGGAAAACAGGGAAATACGCAGGATAATGCTGTATTTTGAGATGGTTTTTGCTTTTTATACCGTACTGTTTTTCTACAGCCAGCAGTATTTTTATGATATGGGACTAAATAAGGTGGAAATCAGCGTGATCATGCTGTTGGGCGGCCTGGCCTCCTGCCTTGGCGCGCTGGCCAGTGAAAAGGTATACGGGAAAGCCGGGGAAAGGACACAGTATGCGACTGCGTTGGTGATTGCGGCGGGGCTTGCCGGGTTCTTCCTGCACCGGCTGCCCGTGTCCGTGGTTTTGTTTGTGGCAGCCTGCTTTGCCAACGCCCTGCTGTATCCGATACAGTCCATTTCCCTGAACCGGCTGATTCCATCAGGCCAGAGGGCAACGCTGATTTCTGTGGGCAGTATGCTGTTTTCCGTTATTATGATACTGCTGTTTCCGGCAGCAGGCACGGCGGCGGAGCGGATTGGGCTGTCGGGCACCTTCCTTTTGCTGGGAGCGCTGCAGCTGGTGATGACGGTATTGTTTTACCGGGATTCACACAGGCATAAATAAGAGGATAAAAGGAGAGTGTCCAGTCTGATTTCGCGTTCCCGCAGAATAAAAAGAGAGCCAGGTTAGCGCTTCTCTTCCTTTTTTGCCATCAAAAAATAATTTTTTTGAAAAAAATAAAAGGATTCCGGGAATCGGCGCAGAATATAAAGATAGTGAGCATATTTTTGATTGACGTACTGTGTCGGAAACAGGCATTATAATGCCATATATTCGTGGCTGCCGTATGGCGGAAAGGTGACGGATGACAACAATTCGGGAGAATCTGGAGAAGTGGGAGGAGGTTTATTTAAGCCCCTATGCTTCTCTGAGCAAGAATTCCCTGGGAAGGCTGAGGGATGAGGAGCCCTGTGATATCAGGCCCGTGTTCCAGCGGGACCGTGACAGGATCCTGCACTGTAAAGCCTTCCGAAGACTGAAGGATAAGACCCAGGTCTTTCTCGCTCCGCAAGGAGATCATTACAGGACGAGGCTGACCCATACCCTGGAGGTGTCCCAGAATGCAAGGACGATTGCCAAGGCGCTGAGGCTGAACGAGGATCTGGTGGAAGCCATTGCACTGGGCCATGATTTGGGGCACACGCCCTTCGGCCATGCGGGAGAGCGTGCGCTGGACAAAGTCTGTCCCTATGGCTTTGAGCACAGCGAACAGAGCGTCCGCTGCGTGGATATCCTGGAGAAGGACGGCCAGGGGCTGAATCTCACCTTTGAGGTCAGGGACGGCATCCGTAATCATCAGACCAAAGGCAATCCGGCTACGCTGGAAGGAAAAATCGTCAGATTGTCTGATAAAATCGCCTATATCCACCATGACTGCGACGACGCCATACGGGCGGGTATCCTGAGGGAGGAGGATATTCCGAAGCAGGTGCAGGAGGTGGCGGGCAGGACCACGGGCGAGCGGCTGGATCATTTTATCCATGATATTGTGACCAACAGCTTCGGAAAGAACGACATATGCATGTCCCCTCCGGTGGAGGACGCTATGAAAAAACTGCGTTCATTTATGTTTGAGAGGGTTTACACGAACCAGCAGGCCAAAAGCGAGGAAGGCAAGGCCGAGCTGCTGGTGGAAACGCTCTACGATTATTATCTCCATCATATTGATAAAATATCCGGCGAACTGCTGGTTTTGATGGAGAGGGGAGAAGCAAAGGAAAGGATTTGCTGTGACTATATAGGGGCAATGACGGATCGTTTCGCCATTGCACAGTATGAGGAAATCTATATTCCCAAGTGCTGGACGGTGAAGTAATCAACGGATTCCGGTTCTGATGGAACCGGGATCCTTACAGATTGAGGTGAGAGAAGGTATGTATTATCCGGATGAACTGATAGAAGAAGTCAGGATGAAAAATGATATTGTGGATGTGATTTCAGGCTATGTGCGCCTTCAGAAAAAGGGCGCCAATTATTTCGGCCTTTGCCCATTCCACAATGAGAAGTCGCCTTCCTTTTCCGTTTCGCCCGGCAAGCAGATGTATTATTGCTTCGGCTGCGGCGCGGGCGGGAATGTATATACCTTTATCCAGGAATATGAGAATTACACGTTTCCGGAGGCGGTGAAAATGCTGGCGGACCGCGCCGGTGTGAATCTGCCGGAAATCGAATATTCCGAAGAGGCGAAGAAGGCGGAAAGCAAGCGGAGCAGGCTGCTGGAAATCAATAAAGAGGCGGCCAAATATTTCTATTTCCAGCTTCGCGCCAGACAGGGTGAAACAGGGTACAGGTATCTGAGGGACAGGCAGCTCTCGGATGAGACGATAAAGAAGTTCGGGCTGGGCTTTGCCAATAAGACCAGCAATGACCTGGTACAGTATCTGCGCAGCAAGGGGTATTCCCCGGAGCTGATACACGAAGCGGGGCTGTGCAACGTGGATGAAAAACACGGCATGTACGACAAGTTCTGGAACCGGGTGATTTTTCCCATTGAGGATATCAACCACCGGGTTATCGGCTTCGGCGGCAGGGTGATGGGGGATGGAACACCGAAGTACTTAAACTCGCCCGAAACGCCGATCTTTGACAAAAGCAGGAATCTTTACGGCCTGAATTTTGCAAGGACCTCGCGTAAGGGGAATATCATTCTCTGCGAGGGCTATATGGACGTTATTTCCATGCATCAGGCGGGCTTTGATCAGGCGGTGGCGTCTCTTGGCACCGCGTTTACACTGGGACAGGCCAGTCTGCTGAAGCGGTATACGAAGGAGGTTCTGCTTTCCTACGACAGCGACGGCGCGGGCGTGAAGGCGGCGCTGCGGGCCATCGGCATACTGAAGGAGGCGGGGCTTACCGGGAAGATCATCAGTCTGGAGCCGTACAAGGATCCGGATGAATTTATGAAAAATCTGGGGAAGGAAGCGTTCCAGGAACGCATCGACCACGCGGAAAACAGCTTTCTTTTTGGAATCAGGATGCTGGAGAAGGAGTACAACCTTTCTGATCCGGAGGACAAGACCAGGTTCCACAGGGAAATCGCCAGAAGGCTGTGTGATTTTTCCGAAGAGGTGGAGCGGGAGAATTATATCGAAGCGGTGGCGGAGAAATACCATATCGGCTTCGAAAACCTGAGGAAGCTGGTGGGCAGCATTGCAGCCCAGACAGGACTTGCCAAACCCGTGGAACGGCCCAAATCGGGAATCCATAAAAAAACCACCCCGGAGGAAAACAGCAAAAAGACCCAGAGGCTTCTGCTTACCTGGCTGGTGGAGGAACCGCAGTTATATAAAAAAATCGAGCGGTTTATCGGACCTGAGGACTTTACGGAGGAGCTTTATGTGCGGGTGGCCGAAAGGCTGTTCGCAGGGCTTGAAAAGGGCGAACTCAACGCGGCATCCATCATAAGCCTGTTCCCCGATGAGGAGGAGCAGAGAGAGGTGGCGTCACTTTTTAACACAAGGCTGATGGAACCGGAGACAATACAGGAAAAAGAAAAAGCATTTCACGATATCCTGGTTTCTGTAAAAAGAATCAGCTATGAATATAATACGAGCCGTCTGGGAACTGATGTGGAGGCATTAAACCGCGTCATTGAAGGAAAAAAGGCATTGGAAGAACTTAGCAAAACGCATATTTCCCTGAATTAAGGATAACAATATTAACATGCGCAGGAAGGATGGACTAAGAATGGGCAAAAAGACACAGGAAAAAGCTGATGAGACGAAAAAAACAACAAATCAGAACGAAGCGGAAATGACCCCGGAAGAAAGAGCGGCCGCGGAAGCGAAGTTTCTGGAAAGAGTAAGAGGACTTATCGGCGTTGCCAGAAAGAAAAAAAATATTCTGGAATACCAGGAGATCAGCGATTACTTTGCGGATCTGCAGCTGAATGAGGATCAGTTTGACAAGCTGCTGGAGCTGCTGGAGCAGAGCAACGTGGATGTACTGCGTATCACCGAGGATGATGACGATATTCCCGATGAGGAAATTATCCTGTCCGAAGAGGAAGAAGTGGATATGGAGAGTATCGACATCTCCGTTCCCGATGGCATCAGCATTGAAGATCCGGTGCGTATGTACCTGAAGGAAATCGGCAAGGTGCCCCTGCTTTCCGCGGAGGAGGAAATCGACCTGGCCCAGAGGATGGAAGTGGGGGATGAGGAAGCCAAAAAGCGTCTGGCGGAAGCAAACCTGCGTCTGGTGGTCAGCATTGCCAAGAGATATGTGGGAAGGGGCATGCTGTTCCTGGATCTGATCCAGGAAGGAAATCTGGGTCTGATTAAGGCTGTGGAAAAATTCGATTATACCAAGGGTTATAAATTCTCCACCTATGCTACCTGGTGGATCCGCCAGGCGATCACAAGAGCCATTGCGGATCAGGCGAGAACCATCCGTATCCCGGTCCATATGGTAGAGACGATCAACAAGCTGATCCGCGTGAGCAGACAGCTGCTGCAGGAACTGGGGCGTGAACCTACTCCGGAGGAAATCGCTGAAGAAATGAGCATGCCGGTGGAGAGAGTGCGTGAAATCCTCAAGATTTCCCAGGAGCCTGTATCCCTGGAAACCCCTATCGGTGAGGAGGAAGACAGCCACCTGGGCGATTTCATCCAGGATGACAATGTGCCGGTACCGGCGGATGCGGCGGCATTTTCCCTGCTGAAGGAACAGCTGAATGAGGTCCTGGGCACCCTGACGGAAAGAGAGCAGAAGGTGCTGCGCCTGCGTTTCGGCCTGGACGACGGCCGTGCAAGGACGCTGGAAGAGGTAGGCAAGGAGTTCAACGTAACCCGTGAGCGTATCCGCCAGATTGAAGCCAAGGCGCTGCGCAAGCTCCGCCATCCCAGCCGCAGCCGCAAGCTGAAGGATTATCTGGATTAAGGAAAAAAGAATATGGAATTGTCAAAAAGACTTCATATGGTCGCATCCATGGTGGAAAAAGGAAGTATCCCGGCGGATGTGGGATGTGACCATGGGTATGTGGCGGTATACCTGATCCGGGAGGGCGTCTGCCCCCGCGTGTTTGCCATGGATGTAAACGTTGGCCCTCTGGAAAGGGCCAGGGAGCACGTGGAGGAATTCGGGCTTGCTGCATACATAGACGTGAGGCTTTCCGACGGAATTTCCGGCCTTCCCTGCCGCGGGGGAAGGCCGGAAGCGGATACGCTTCTGGCTGCGGGAATGGGCGGCCGCCTTATGGTGAAGATCATGGAGGAGGGCCGCGAGAAGCTTGCACAGATGCGCTGGGCCATTCTCCAGCCCCAGTCGGAGGCCTGGCTGGTAAGGGAGGCTTTGAAAAAGAACGGATATTTTATTACGGAAGAGAATATGATCTGGGAAGAGGGCAAATTCTATACCGTTATAAAGGCTGTTAACCTGCAGAACCCGCCGGAAGGTTTTTGCCGGGAAACGTTGGAGGCGCAGGAAAAACGCTTTCTGGAGGAATGTAAGTCCCAGGGGCTGCTTTCATCGGATGAATGGGAAAGGGCGGCGGATATTTTCGGCTCCCGCCTGATTCTGGAGAAAAATCCTGTGCTGCTGGAATATTTAAAGGAGAGCCTCAGGAAGAACTGGCAGATAAGCGCCGGGATAGGCAGCGCATCTGCCGGGGAGGCAGGGGCGCCGGAAAAAGAAAAAACGGCGGGACGCCTTGCACAGCTTGCGAAGGAGCGGCAACTGCTGGAGCAGCTGATTGGCATAATGAAATGAACCGTCCCGGCCAGGTAAGCCGTATCGGGGGATGCGGCGGTAAACATAAGGAGAAGGGCGCATGAAATGCAGTGAGGTAATGGCGAAGCTGGAAGAGCTTTCCCCGCGTTCCTTTGCGGAAAGCTGGGATAATGTGGGGCTGCTTGTGGGGAGCAGGGACAAAGAAGTGGAATCGGTTATGATTGCGCTGGACGCCACGGACGCGGTCATTGATCAGGCGGTGCTGGCGGGAGCGGATATGCTTCTGACCCATCACCCCATGATTTTTTCTGCGATGAAGCGGATTACGGCGGAGGATTTTACGGGAAAGCGGATTATCAAGCTGATTGCAAATGATATATCATACTATGCCTGCCATACCAACTTTGATGTGATGGGAATGGCGGACGAAGCGGCAGACCGCCTGGCGCTGGCGGACAGGACGGTGCTGGAAACCACCTTTGAGGATGAGCTGTCCAAGGAGGGAATCGGCCGGGTGGGCATTTTCCCGGAGGAGATGACGCTGCGCGAGTGCGCGGCCTATGTGAAGGAAATATTTGATCTGGAAACTGTCCGGGTATTCGGAGAGGCGGAACAGAAAATAAGGAAGGCGGCTGTGGTGCCTGGCTCCGGGAAGGATTATATCTCCCAGGCAGTGCGCGCGGGCGCTGATGTTTATATCAGCGGGGATATCGGTCATCATGATGGTATAGATGCGCTGGAACAGGGAATCACTATCATAGATGCGGGACATTACGGGCTGGAACAGATTTTTGTCCCCTATATGAAGGAATTTTTAAGCAGGGAGCTGCCGCAGCTGCATTTGCTGACAGCCAGGCAGCAGGAACCCTTCTGGTATGAATAGGAGCGATTTATGGTAAAAGTAACGGTAAACGGGATATGCAGGGAATATGAAAACGGCGTGACCTATGAAAAACTGGCACAGGAGCATCAGGCAGAATACGATCACAGGATTATTCTTGCCATAGCCAACGGAAAAATCAAAGAGCTTCACAAAACGGTGGATCGTGATGCTGCCGTTACCTTTCAGACGCTGGCGGGCAGAGTGGGACACGATACCTACATCCGCAGCGCGATCATGCTTCTTATCAAGGCCATCAGCGATATCGCCGGCTCCCCCAGGGCGGGCAAGGTTTCCGTGGAATTTTCCATCGGCAGGGGCTATTACTGCATTCCCAGGGGAGAACTGGCTGAAAAGGTAATCTGCGCCGACGGGGAAGAGGACGGCCAGATAGAGGCCGGCTTCGTGGAGCAGGTCAGGAAAAGAATGTGGGAACTGGTGGAACGCAGGCTTCCCATCAGTAAAAAAGCTTATCCTACGGACGAGGCAATCGAGATTTTCAATGCCCAGGGAATGGAGGATAAGGTCAGGCTGTTCCGTTACAGGCGCGGCTCCTATATCAATGTCTATTGTCTGGACGGATATTATGACTATAATTACGGCTATATGGTGCCGGATACCGGATATTTGCAGTATTTTGACCTGATACCCTATAAAGCGGGCCTGATGCTGATGCTTCCCGACAGAAGCGAGCCGGAAACCCTGGTTCCCTTTGAACCCAGGGAAAAGCTGTTCCATACGCTCCTCCGCTCCAACGATTGGGGAGAAAAAATGGAGATAGAAACCGTGGCGGATCTCAATGACAAAATCTGCGAGGGCGATCTGGCAGAAATGATCCTGGTGCAGGAAGCAAGGCAGGAGCGCAGGATTGCGGAAATTGCAGGAGATATCGTCAGGCGCGGAAATGTAAAATTCGTCATGATTGCAGGGCCGTCCTCCTCAGGGAAGACCACCTTTTCCCATCGCCTGGCCATCCAGCTGAAAACCCATGGTCTGGTGCCCCATCCCATTGCGGTTGACGATTATTTTGTAGACCGGGATAAGACGCCGCTGGACGAAGAGGGCAACTATAATTTTGAATGCCTGGAAGCCATTGATGTGGAAAAATTCAATCAGGACATGGCGGATTTGCTGGCGGGAAAACGGGTGGAAATGCCCCGTTTTAACTTTAAAACAGGCCTTCGTGAATACAAAGGGGATTATCTGCAGCTCGGGCCTGAGGACATTCTGGTGATTGAGGGAATCCACGGCCTGAACGACAGGCTTTCCCATTCGCTTCCTCTGAAAAGCAAATATAAAATATATATCAGCGCCCTCACCAGCCTGAATGTGGACGATCATAACCGGATAGCGACAACGGACGGCCGCCTGATCCGCCGTATGGTGCGTGACGCCAGGACAAGAGGCGCTTCCGCCACCCACACCCTGCGGATGTGGTCCTCCGTGCGCAGAGGGGAGGAGGAAAATATTTTCCCATTCCAGGAAAGCGCTGACGCGATGTTCAACTCTGCCCTGATTTACGAACTGGCAGTGCTGAAGCAGTTTGCGGAGCCTCTGCTTTACAGCGTGGGGAAGGATCAGCCGGAATATTTTGAAGCAAAGCGCCTGCTTAAATTCCTGGAATATTTTCTGGGCGTGAGCAGCGAAAATCTTCCCAATAATTCCATTGTACGTGAATTCGTCGGAGGCAGCTGCTTCCGGGTGTAGACAAGCCGTAAGGGATGCCTGCCGGGAAAAAAACGGCAGCCGGAATGGAGTGGGTATGTTTGAAGTGAATGTAAAGTCAATTCTCTCCGCCGGAAACGGTATGAATTTGTTCAGGGGCTGCTCCCACGGCTGTATTTACTGCGATGCCAGGAGCACCTGTTACCAGATTCATCCCGACCGGCCCTTTGAGGATATTGAGATCAAGAAGAATGCGCCACAGCTTTTAGAGCTTGCCCTGCGCAGGAAAAAAGAACGCTGTATGATTGGTACAGGCGGCATGAGCGATCCTTATATCCCTCTGGAAAAAGAGTTGGGACTGACCCGCCGCTGTCTGGAGCTGATCGACGAATACGGCTTTGGCCTTGCCATCCAGACAAAATCCGATCTCATACTGCGTGATCTGGATTTGCTCAAAAGTATACACCGAAAAACAAAGTGCGTGGTCCAGATGACGCTTACCACCCATGACGAGACGCTTTGCCGGAAGCTGGAGCCTCATGTGTGCACCACAAAACGGAGGGCGGAGGTCCTTAATATCCTGCGGGAGGAAGGCATCCCCACCGTCTGCTGGATGACGCCCATCCTTCCTTTTATCAATGACACGGAAGAAAATATCCGCGGCGTCCTGGATTACTGCATCCATGCAAAAACCTATGGAATACTGACCTTCGGGATCGGCGTGACCCTCAGGGACGGCGACAGGCAGTATTTTTACCGCAAGCTGGACGAGCATTTTCCGGACATTAAGCAAAAATACATACAAACCTACGGGAATGCCTATGAGATACCCTCTCCCAGCCAGGCCTCTCTTATGCGGCTGGTCAGGAAAACCTGTGCGCAGCACGGGATTGAAAACAATACGAATCGGATTTTTGCTTATATGAACCGCTTTGAGGATAAGCTGGCGGGAGAGCAGCTGTCGTTGTTTGACTTTACCTGACAGTGTGGTCGTGACATTATACGCGGATGTGGATCCGGTGTCTGCACTGTGGGAAACATCTTCTTTGGGCATCTTGTAACTTCGACAGGTTTCTTTTTTATACTCTGCTTTTAGCTGAAAGCTATCATAGACGGGAAAAGCGTACTCAACAAATCCCCATTGGTTTATGGGAAAACGAATAGATTTGGAGGGCAGGATATGCAGAAGGCGTTACGATATACAGATGAAAAATTGGACGAGGCGTTACAGGTATTGGCGTTCCATTGAACAGTGCTTGCACATCATATATTCCCGATTGCTAGGCTTTATAAAGAGCTAACGCGGAATCTTTCCCGCTGCTCCAGTTAAAATATGCTTTCTTCATTATTCCCTCACAAATATTGATTTAGCGATTTGGATTATATTGTATCACTCATATTATAAATTTTTCTACCATTTTCCAATATTTGCCCATATTGTTTTATATCACTATAGGAAATTCGGGCACCATTTTAGCACCAAAACGTCAACTATCAGCCAAAAATCTGTTTCAGCTTTTATGTATGTCAGATAGCGGTACAAGACTTGAAAGCCTTTACGATTTGGCAAAGCACATTCCTGTTCCGATTGAACCGGAAGTGTTTGTGAAAATATGGACATTTACGCATGGTATAGCAACGATTGTTTCTACGAACACAACGAATATCGCACCAGAGGAAATAAGGCAGTTACTTACAGAAGCTTGTGCCAGTTTCAAATTATATTACAATGAAAATAAGGAAAGTTCGGGAAATGAAACACAGGAATAGGCGCTATGATAACCGCTATAATTGAGGAAAAAAATGTGAAATCGGTTAAAAATTATGTGTATACAGAACGTGCGCATTTTATGTGCCCTAATATGCATTTTGGAATTATGGCAAAAATAAAAAGCAACTATGATGAAGGACAGATAAGACAAAGCATAGACTATCTTCAAAAAGCACACCCATTTCTACAAAGCTTAAATTTGTTGAGGAACGTTTAATTCAACGCTTAAACGATCTTCCCCCAAACAGCGACTTACCTCTTATCAGAAAATTGATAATAGGCGACACAAATAGAAGGTGGAAAAAAGAGGGGCAGCAGGTTTTGTATGAAGAATATAGCGTATTCGAAAGAGCCTATATTCAAAAACATAAACTGAAACGGGAAATTTTCACTGTTTGCAATCAGGAGTTAGAAAAAATACTGACTTTATGCAAACAGCATGATGTTACTGTAAATGACTGGCTGATTGCAAAGATGATGTTGGAAGAGAATACAAACAAGGTGGTTATTGCAGCCGATATTCGTAATCAGACAAAATGTTACAGACAAGGGGCAATGGGAAATTATTCTACTGCTTTTAGCATTTTTGTGAAAAAGAACGAGGGAAATGTGATTTCCCTTGCAAAACGCGTAGCGTCACTTGTCACAAATATATGTCAACACCCACAGAAAGAAATGCTTGTGCTTGCCTGTTATATACATATGCAGCCGGAGCTGATTGACGCTGTTGCAATATCTACATTAGGAGAGTTTGGAAGTAAAGCAGGAGCATTTGTAGGAAGAAATATGTTTGGATATGGTTCCCAAAATGGTTATAGCATAACCAATTTAGGAAAAATCAAAAGCAATATAATAGAAGAAGCTATTTTTATACCACCTGCTTCGCCTGCCAATAAAAAAACTTGGGGAGTTCTAACGGTGAATAGCCGTATGAAAGTATGCGTGTCAAATTTAATTGTGCGGAGTTGATTAACAAAGTGACAAATTGTCTGCAGTTGTGAAACTTGGTTTGCCGTAGCTTTTCTTATGCCAATAGCGTTTTTAATTACTAAATTATTGGGGATGAATTTACAAAATAATGACAATCCATTAAATAAAGTAGGCTTCCTTTTTACATTGAATGAAATACTTTATATTTTAATTGTCTGCTGGGTATATTCAGCAGTACCAGAGAAAATGCTTATGGTTTTAGCAATGATTTTCGGTGGTCATCTACTGCCTTTTGGTTGGCTCTATAAATCCAAAAGTTATATGTACTCTTCGATAATTGTAACAATCAGTGTTTTAATTATAGGATGTACATGCTCTCCTGACATTATTGCATTATTTATGTTGCTTTATGAAATAGTATTTACAGGATGTTTATTTATTGAAAACAAAAAACTTATGCAAGAAACGCAAAGTAAATAAACGTTCACTTTTTTATCAAATCCCAGTTTTGTTGGTATGATAAACTGGGATTGTTAATGAAAAAATGCTTCACATTTTTTTTACCATATATTTTCGGGATTGTTTTTGTGGTAATATTTTTACTTTCTACCATTATGGATTTTTATGAAATGGCTGTCATATGGGATCTGCTATATATATGAAACTGCCGTCCCTTTTATCCTGCCCCTTTTTATGGATGCTCAGTTTTTACAGGCGTTGACAAAGGCCTGTAATATTTTTGCGCTTGTTTCGTTGTCGCCCCAATGTTCCGGGTGCCATTGGACGCCCCAGAAAAACCGTTTATCAGGAACATAAACAGCTTCTATGATTCCGTCCTCCGCGGCCGCCATGCTCTTAAGAGAAGGCGCCAAATCCTTGATTGCCTGATGATGCCTGCTGTTCACACCCACACTTTTCTGTCCCAGCAGTCCGAAAAGAGGCGCTTTCATTTCAAGGTTTATGCTGTGGGTGGCCCGGTCATAGGGCTTTTTCATATCATGCTCCGTCTTGGTACCGTTCTGAGCGCCTAAATCCTGATACAGGCTTCCTCCCAGCGCGGCATTCATGATCTGAAGTCCCCTGCAGATCCCAAGCACCGGCATATCCTTTTCAAGCACCCGCTGTATCAGGGCCAGCTCCATTTCATCCCGCTCCGGGCAGAGCCTTCCGCAGAAATCCTCTGTCTTTTCCCCATAGACCGCAGGGTTCACATCATGGCCGCCGGTCAGGACGAGCCCGTCTATCCGGCATAAAATATTTTCCAGCATATCCCGGTCCGCTGTTAAAGGCAGCATTACCGGGATCCCTCCGGCATGTTCAATTCCTTCCATATAGCCAGGAAGTATCCAGTAGCTTTTTTTATCATCATCATATAAAGGGGTCAGTCCGATAAAAGGTTTCATAAATCCTCCTGTGTTTTTTAGTTTTAGATTTGAGGTATTTGTTCCTTTATCATCCTAAGCCCTGCTTTTTGGACTGTCAACTTTCTTTTTTGGCAGAATGATTATGTTTGCCCTGCGGAATGACTTTTCTTCATTGATTTAGCACTTGCCAAGGTGGAAGAAAAAAGGTATAGTATTGAAAGGAAAATAAGTAAGATGAATAATCGCGGCTGTCCGTATTCCTTTTGGGATGCGGCAGGTGAGGAAAGTCCGGGCTTCGCAGGGCAGGATGCCGGATAACGTCCGGTGGAGGCGACTCCAAGGCCAGTGCAACAGAAATATACCGCCCCGCCTTTGGCGGAAAGGAGCAATCCTTTGGGGTGCAGACCCCGGTAAGGGTGGAAAGGCAGTGTAAGAGACTACCGCCCGTCTGGTAACAGGCGGGGCACATGTAAACCCCATCCGAAGCAAGACCAAACAGAGAGCGACAGGCTTGCCCGGCCTGCTTTCAGGTAGGTCGCTTGAGACTGCTGGTAACAGCAGTACTAGATAGATGATTATTCTCGACATAACCCGGCTTATAGTTTTGCTTATTTTCCTATCAGAAGAACAGGTAGGTATATATACGTACACCACGCTCTGTTCTTTTTTGTATGGATGGGCTGAGTTTAAAAGGAGGAAGTAAAATATATGAAGAAACAATATCATGCAGAATTTGCCGATGAAGCCTGTGTTTCAGATTGGCTGGGACTTGTTAAGATGGTAGCTGACGACTTTCCGGGGCTTGTAATTGCTAATTATACGGAAACACTTCTTAAGAATATCGCCCGGCAGACAGCTCTTTGCGTAAAGGACAACGGAAATATTGTTGGTATTTTATTATTTTCACCCAACCAGTACTGCCTTTCCTGTATGGCGGTCCATCCCCAATACCGCCGTCAGGGCGTTGCATCCGCCTTGATTTCGGAAATGCTCCGGCTTATGCCGGATGTTGATATTAGCGTTACGACATACCGCGAAGGAGATGAAAAAGGAATTGCGCCAAGAGCATTATATCAGCGGTTCAATTTTGTGCCGGAGGAACTGTGTATGGAATTTGATTATCCGGTACAGCGGTTTGTGCTGCACAGGTCCCGGAAAAATTTGAACTGAGGTGGCCTTGGTAAGTTTGATAATCATTTTTCTGTTGGCCGGGAGAGCAGAAAGATTAAATAATTATTTGTGTGTATTCCTACATGTGTTAAATGGGTTATAAATTTGGGAAGGTGCGAATTATAAGTGCACATTATTTCGCCGGGAGATTCGCACTTGGAAATTGGCAGTATGGAGATTTATGCAAATAAAAAGTAATATAATAATGACAATTTTTTTAGAAGAGTTGTATAATGAGGATGTTATTACTTGGCTTTATAAGATAGATGTTGTATAGTATTGCTGTCGAGGCTTGCAAGAGCCTCGTGGATTGAAATCATGTCAACTTACCACGGCATAATTTTTTTGTTACGTCGAGGCTTGCAAGAGCCTCGTGGATTGAAATCGCTGGAGGAAGACCATCTGCCGGTGACGCAGGAGTCGAGGCTTGCAAGAGCCTCGTGGATTGAAATTTTCCACAAATGGGGCACTTAATCATAGAAGAAAGTCGAGGCTTGCAAGAGCCTCATACATTAAGATATACAGTCTCACATACCTATAATAAAAATGGAGGAAACAGGTAATTAATGAAGGAGCGAATAAAAACTATAGTTTTCTGGATTTTGCTGGCTTTCACTGCAGCAGCGGCTATGGTAACTCCGTGGGCCTGTGCAAATAAAAAAGAAAATAATTCTGAAAAGGAAACTATGGTGGAGAGTCAGGAAGCGGCTGAAGGCATGCTTGATGGTGCCGGGTTGGACAACGTAGGGTTTGCAAAAAGCCTGGATGGTGAAAATGTGGAAAAGGCACAGGAACAGGCGGAACGAAGCGTAGTCCGGCTGGATGTGCAGGGAAACGGCGCAGAGTATTTCGGAAGCGGCGTGATCTGGGATGTTGCGGAGGAAGGGATAGTTATTGTGACCAGCAGACATTTGCTGGAAGAAGGGGAGTTGCTCCGGGTGGTTCTTCCGGATGGAAGGGAGACTTCCGGGAAGACGGAGGGCCTATGTCAGGTTAAGGATATTGGTTTTGTAGTAGTGCCGGAGGATTTACCGGAAAAAGAAAAAGTGAATGGAGCTTCCTCTGATGCAGCGGAAAAGACAATGCTGGTGGTCAGTCTGCATCAGAGGATTTTTGATACCCTGGATGCGGAAAGTCCCCTTGTGGTGCTGGGATGCTCTGAGGACGGCGTGGGAGATGAGGCCAGACATGCTGTTTTAAAGGATAAGGCATGGTACCGCGAGGAGTTTGGAAGCGATATCATGGTCCTGGAATGTGAGGCAAAACCCGGAATGTCAGGGGGCGGTGTTTTTGACGGCAATGGAAATTTTGTGGGTATGCTGGGGGGCGGCAGTGGAAATGACGCGGCGGCGCTTTCTATGGAGACGGTAAATGAAGCATATGAGGAAGTATTTGGAAGAATGAGGAACACTGAGGAATATTAAGCCGCCTGATGGGAAAAGCTGGAATTAACATAAATTTTATAATATGTGTGGAACTATTGCGTTTTATTATCAGTTCATTAATTCGGGCATGCATGAGAGTTGACAAGTTGAGGAAAACGGGGCAAAATATAGAGGATGCGATCAAAGGCATCCTTATGATATAAAATAGCCGCAGGCTGAGCTGAGTAATACAGGCCGGGACCCGGGCCAGGTGTTTGCAGGCTTAAGAGCCGTCACAGCGGAGAGAGAGGTGTAATATGACAAAAATAGATATTTTCTCAGGTTTTCTGGGAGCAGGAAAAACTACATTAATTAAGAAGCTTTTGAAGGAAGCCCTGGCAGGAAGCCAGGTAGTATTGATTGAAAACGAATTTGGTGAAATCGGCATTGACGGCGGTTTCCTGAAAGAATCCGGTATTGAAATCAAGGAGATGAATTCAGGATGCATCTGCTGTTCACTGGTAGGCGATTTTGGGACATCCCTGAAGGAGGTTATGGATACGTATCATCCGGAACGGATCCTGATTGAGCCTTCCGGTGTGGGCAAGCTTTCCGATGTGGTGAAGGCGGTACAGAATGTGGACATGGGAAGCGAGGTAACAATCAACAGCGCAGTTGCAGTGGTGGATGCTTCCAAGTGCAGGCTGTATATTAAGAACTTCGGTGAATTTTTCATCAATCAGATAGAACATGCGGGAACCATTATCCTGAGCAGGACGGATGTGGCATCAGAAACGAAGATACAGCAGGCTGTGGAACTGATTCGTGAGCATAACAGCAAAGCAACCATTATTACCACTCCAATAGAGCAGCTGGACGGAAAGGATATCCTCAAAACAATTGAAGGCGGCGAGGATTTGGAAAAAGAGCTGATGGAGGCGGTTCTGAAGGAACAGAAGTCCGGCCATCACCATCATCACGACGGGGAGTGCTGCCATGGAGAGCATGAGCATCATGACCATGAGCATTGCGGCCATGATCATGAAGACCATGAGCATGAAGAACATGATCATGAAGGCCATGAGCATTGCGATCACGATCATGAAGACCATGACCATGAAGGCCACGATCACGAAGGCCATGACCACGGCCACCATCACGATCACGGCGAAGGCTGCAGCTGCGGCTGCGGACATGATCATGACCACCATGATCACCATCATGCGGACGAGGTGTTCACCAGTTGGGGAACCGAAACGCCTGCATCCTACACGAAGGATGAGATTTCCGATATCCTGGAAGCGCTGGAGGATGAGAAGAAATACGGCTTCGTACTCCGTGCAAAGGGCATGGTGCCTGCAGGGGACGGAACCTGGGTATACTTTGATTATGTGCCCGGCGAGAGCAATGTAAGAGAAGGAAAGCCGGACGTAACCGGAAAATTCTGCGTAATCGGATCCAAGCTGAACGAAGCGGCGCTGGCGGAGCTTTTTGACAGAAAATAAAGCAACGCACGATTACTGTGAAGGAACGGAACAGCTGTAAAAGTAATTGTGAAGGCAACGGGCAGTTACAAAAAATTAAGATAAGAAAATGGCAGGCCTGAAGGGTTCCCTTCAACCTGCTGATTGATGCAGTATCGCAGGCAGGCCTGCGGTATGCAGGAGGGATAATTGTGAAACCTGTATATATCATTAATGGTTTTCTGGAAAGCGGAAAGACAGAATTTATTACGTATACGCTGGATCAGTCCTATTTTCAGATCAAGGGAAAGACGCTGCTCATTCTCTGTGAAGAGGGCGAAAATGAATATGATCCGGCGCTGTTAAAGCGCAGCAACACCGTGATGGA
>OLQH01000292.1_pt1 | contig 57796 bp, 59 predicted proteins | sample 1672671 | NCBI WGS metagenome assembly OLQH01 (sample SAMEA3136712, study PRJEB25190) | human gut metagenome
CTTGGGGGCGCTGCCCTCAACAAGCAAGCGGAGAGGAAAATCACGGAGGGATTTTGCGCTCTGCGGGTCGGTGTGTATTAACACCGGCATTGCTTGCACTTTGTATCAGGAATTCCTGATAACTACTTTTTACCCGGAAATGAAAGGAGCCAGTGAGGAAACAGTCAAATTTCACTCACCGGCTCAATTCGTTTCAAATTTCTCGGATAGTTCTGTTAGTTCTTTCGTAGTCTCCTGCGTATGGTGCAAGAGGGTTTCACGCATCTCTGACGGACAGCTGCAATAAAGTATTTTCATCTGATTGGCCCCTCATCTTCTGGAGAAACATCTGGATTGATCAGAGAGTCCAGAGAAATCGGCAGTACCTTTGCCAATGCCTTCAAAATTAAATAGAACGGATTCATTTGTCCTTTTTCAATATTGGCAATTTGCTTTACGGATACATGGATCAGATCAAATCTGATTATCCCTTGTGCTATCGGAATTTTAGGAAGTTTGAAAGCCTTATTTTACTACAGGTTTACTACTCGTGAGTGAGCCTTCATACGTCGAAAATCCGAGAAATGCGAACTTATGGATACAGCATGACAAAATAGGCGTTCTGCCCACTGAATTGATAACTGAATAATGAACGTGTTTCGGACGGTTTAACGCCATAGGACAATTAAAAATCCTAACTCCTGAAGCTAGACAGTTCCTATATTTATTAAGTGCGTCATGAATTGCATGAAGGGCAACACCAACTATGTGCACAATATCAAGAAATATGTTTTATAGTTCTCTTTATTAGCCTAAATAATGCATAATTTCAACCTTGTTATTATGCAGCCTCTCGTCTATACCTTGGAAAACAGAAAAGTGAAAACGTACAGAACAAACAACCGATGAAAATGCAAGAAAAAAGCAAGAATATAGACATGGCGTTTTTACAGGATAATGTTAAAATGATTTTATTTGTATATAGGCTCTCGGAATCATAAGCCTGCCGACCAAGATTCACCAGTCGGATGAACCTTGACAAGTAGATATTATCCAGAATGGAACAGATGCAATAAATGTTGAGAAAAAAGGGTGCGGTTAGTAGACCTTGCCGCTGACATGGTTTATAATGGTATTGCTTATGAAGTTAAGCGGATTGCTCAAAGAGATCCTTTAGGCGGGAAGTCTTTGGCAGAATCCAGGCATCAAGGTGCTGACAAATCATGATGCAGAACAGGCGGCAGTACCACATCTTGGATGAACGGTATCTGCCGTCTTCCAGTTTATAGTCCAGTTTCTCGCGCTTATTGCAGCGTTCCGCACTTTATGAATTCGGTGCCGTCCCTGCGCATGGTATGCCCTTCCCTGCATACCGGGACACCGTCATCGTTGATGGTGAAATCGTCCTTATAGACAGGTGGCCTGCCGCCTTTGCCGTTAAGGTCGATGAATGGAGTAATTTCGTTTTTGCGACAGTATTCGTAATAAGCCATGGCATCATGGGCGGAATCCAGCAGAAGTTTGTCCACATTCGCCTCAGGCAGGAACTGCTTCATGGAATACCAGTTATAAAGGAAGCCGAAGGAATCATGCCTAGAGGCGGGGCCGAGAAAGGGGAAGATGGGCAGGTCATTTTCCGAATCCGCGGCAGTGAGCATATACAGGTCATAGCCGAAGTAGAAACACCCCCTGTGGGAATCCCATCCGATGTTACAGTCAGGCTGGCTGTAAGAACGGGGGCATTTACAGTCCCGTATTCCTTTTTCAAGGCAGTCGCAGGTACGTTTTTTCCGTTCCTGAGCGGCGGTATAAACAGGCGTGCCGTCTGTACCGGCTGCGCCGGAACGATATGTCTTTTTGATCAAGGGCGCGGAGCGCCGCATTTTTTGAGCGGTCTGTCAACCCGTTTTATGAAAAAAGTTGGGGGAATTTATAAAAAAGGAATCTCAGAAGCCGCATAAAATAAGGCTTAGAGATTCCGAGAGTCTATTGTATTGCTAAAGGAGGGACTGTCCCGTGTCAAAAACAACATTGTTTGACAGTCGTATCAAAAAATACGCTTACCGTGAGGCATCACAAATATATCAAGAAATTGGAGCGTCACCGGATGGCCTGTCTCATGAACAGGTCGAGGCGATGAGGGAAAAATATGGTGCAAACAGCTTTGCGGAGCGAAAAAATGATACGACAATACGCCGGTTGCGGCGGGCTTTTATCAATCCGTTCAATATAATTCTCTTTATCCTGGGTATTATTTCGTTGATGACAGACGTTTTTCTCGTCTCTAACTTCGCCAGAAATGCCACTACTGCCATCATTATCTTTTCCATGATCCTAATTAGTGGTGCAATCCGTCTTATTCAGGAACTCCGAGCAAAGAACGCAGCACAGCAGCTTGACCGGCTGATTCATGAAAGTATCACTGTAAAGCGAGAAGGAGAACTCATAGAAATACCTGCGGAAGAATTGGTGGCGGGGGATATTGTTCTGCTCTCTGCGGGTGACCGTGTCCCGGCGGATATTCGGCTGACAGAGGTCACCGACCTGTTCGTCTCACAGGCAGCCATAACGGGCGAAAGCGCCATTTTGGAAAAGAACTGCTGCGCCCTCAGTTACAGCAGCTTGGAAACGCTGACCCAGCTTGAAAACCTTGCTTTTATGGCAACAACAGTCATCAGCGGTAAAGGCGAGGGTATTGTGCTGGCGGTCGGAAAGGACACGCTCTACGGCAGCTTTGCAAAACCTGATTCTGATGATAAAAAATCCTTTCAAAAGGGTGCCAATTCCATCGCCTGGGTCATGCTCCGCTTTATTGCGGTGCTGATTCCCATTGTATTCGCGCTTCTCGGTATCACAGGTGGGAAATGGCTGGAATCCTTTGCTTTTGCGCTGTCGGTGGCTGTAGGACTGATGCCGGAGATGCTGCCTATGGTTATTACCGCTTGCCTTGCAAGGGGCAGTCTTACCATGAGTCGCAAGCAGACCATCATCAAAGACATCAATGCCATGCAGGGTTTTGGCAGCATGGATGTGCTTTGCATGGACAAAACTGGAACGCTGACCAATGAAAGCATCCTGCTGGAATATTACATGGACGTGCTCGGCAACGAAAGCAGCGAGGTGCTGGATTTGGCTTTCTTAAACAGCTTCTACCATTCCGGCGTACGCAATCCAATTGATAACGCGATTCTTGCCTGTCAGACTATGCCGGGACGCGAGACGCATTACACCGATTTGCTCACTCAGTATCAAAAAATAGATGAGATTCCCTTTGACTATGCCCGCAAGTTTGTCAGCACTCTTGTGACAGACAAAAACGGAGAAAGTCAACTCATTATGAAAGGGGATATCTCCCACATCGTTGACCGTTGCAGCCATGTGGAGTATCGGGGTGAAATTCTGCCGATAGAGAAAGGCGGGATGCAGAGCGTATCCTCTGTGGTAGATGAGATGCTCCAGGACGGTATGAAGGTCCTCGCCGTTGCACGAAAAAATGTAGGACAGCAAAACCAGATTATCCCTGCCGACGAAACAGATATGATCTTGATGGGGTATCTGGCATTCTTTGACGCACCCAAGAAAACCGCAAAGGTGTCCGTGGCGGCGCTCAAAAGGTTGAAGGTGACTCCCAAAATTCTGACGGGGGATCAGGCGGAGGTGGCGGTCTCTGTATGCCGCCGGGTGGGGATTTCTTCCGAAACCGTGCTGACCGGTGCCAATCTGGATGAAATGACAGACAGCGAACTTAGCACTGCGGTTGAAGAAATTCATGTTTTTGCGGAGCTTACGCCGGGTCAAAAGGTTCGTCTGGTTTCCGCCCTGGGTCAAAACGGGCATACGGTGGGCTTCTTGGGCGATGGAATCAATGATATCCCGGCGCTTTGCGAGGCCAATGTGGGCATCTCGGTGGATACGGCGGTGGATGCAGCAAAAGACGCGGCGGACGTGGTACTGCTTCAAAAGGATCTTGGCGTGCTGGAACAGGGCATTTTAGAAGGGCGAAAAACCTTTACCAATATGCTCAAATACATTAAAATTACCGCCAGCTCCAACTTCGGCAACATCCTCTCCATTGTCTGCGCCAGCGCCTTCTTGCCCTTTTTGCCTATGACTTCCGTACAGATATTGCTGCTGAACCTGCTGTACGATGTTTTATGCATCATTCTGCCCTGGGACAATGTGGATGAAGAAGAGACCGTGTCTCCGAGGGACTGGTCAGGCAGAACGCTGGGGCGGTTTATGCTGTCCTTTGGACCGATCAGTTCCCTGTTCGACATAGTGACCTTCCTGTTTCTGTATTACTTCCTGTGTCCTATGCTGTGCGGAGGAGCGACCTATCTGAACCTTACCGATCCCGCCCTGCGGCTTCAGTATGTGTATTTTTTCCAGACAGGATGGTTTTTGGAATCCATGTGGACGCAGGTGCTGATTCTGCATTTTCTGCGGACCCGCAGGATACCCTTTGTGCAGAGCAGGCCGTCTGCGCCGGTTATTAGTATTACCCTTGCGGGAATCGTCGCCTTTACCGCGATTACCTTTACTAAGGGTGCGTCGTTGTTCGGCCTGACGAAATTGCCGCTTTGGTATTTCGTGTTTCTGCTGATTGTCGCGCTGTTGTATATGCTGCTGACTACGGTAGTCAAAACCTTCTATCAGAAGAAGTATTATGAGTTGATTTGAAAGGAGGAATTCATCGTGAAAAAGAATATCGGTTTTATCCCTATGGATTCCGTCCTTGAAGAGTGGCTGCTGGAAAAGCTGATGAAAGAGCCGCCGAAAAGTGATTGCGCGGAAGACCTGCTTTCCGGCATCCGGGATATGCTCAGCGGAGAGGTGACCTCCCTGCTGCTGAGCGCATCCGGCGAGGCGGAAGCTCCCTCGCTCGACCCGCCGGACGGGATGCGGATTGGAGAACTGGAAATCAGCCCCAAAAGCAGGAGGGTCGTCATGGGGGGCGCTGAAGTCAGCCTGACGCCAAAGGAGTTTGACATACTGTATTTCCTTGCTCAGAACCGCGGGGAGGTATTTACCAAGGAACAGATCTACCGGGCGGTGTGGTCTGAGGATTACCTTTTGGACGACAGCAACATTATGGCATTTATCCGAAAACTACGGAAGAAAATTGAGCCTGACCCGGACGCGCCGAAGTACATTCTGACCATCTGGGGCATCGGATACAAGTTTAATGACCAACTGTAACACAGGCGGGCCAAACTCAGCCCGCCTAAATTCTTGCAAAATCGCAAGGAAATCGCAAGGTTTTAGCCATGTGATTCTCCTTGCGATTTTTGTATTCTGTAAGTGGTCGAAGGGAGGCGATTCGCGTGATTTACGCCGATTTTGTTTTAAGAATTTCCCTCTCCCTGGCGCTTGGCTTTCTGATTGGATTGGAGCGGCAGCTTACTGGACATCCGGCAGGCATCCGTATCAACGTTCTGATCTGCATGGGAACCAGCTTCTTCACGTTGTTTCCCATGCTCTATGGCTCAGATCAGGTGTTTCGTGTCGGAAGCAGTATTATATCCGGCGTGGGCTTTTTATGCAGCGGCGTGATCTTCAAGGACAGCGGTTCGGTGCGGGGAATGAATACGGCAGCTACGCTTTGGTGCACAACTGCCATTGGTATTCTTGCGAGCACGGGAATGTATGCAATGGCAATTACTGCCGCCGGGATTCTGATTGGCTCCAATTTGATCCTGCGTCCCCTTGCGAGAAAGCTGAATCCAATCACTGTCGGGGATGAGTCTGAAAAGCAATATCGTATTTCGGTCCTTTGTCAGGCGGATGCAGAACAGGAAATCCGTCTGTTGCTGATTAATAGCAATTCCTGCAAAACACTGTATCTGAATAATCTGGAAAGCGGCGATGTTGTTGGCGATAAGGTTGAAATCGTTGCTGAATACTGTTCTTCAGGAAAACCAAAAAGCAATGTTTTAGAGGGAATCGTTGGACAGGCATTGGCAATCCCAGAAGTGATAAGCGCCGGTTGGGAGGTGCTGTGAGTGAAGAAGAAAATCGAAGATCATAGACTCACAGTTTTCTCTGCGCCTTACGCCGTTTTCACAATAATATGCAGCTGTTTAAGCTGGATATTTTCCGAATACAGAATTTTGATGTTCCAGATTTGGTACCAAGTGTCTGCTGTCATTTGGCTTGTTCTGGCAGTTACAGCAGTGGTGTTGCTCATCAGACTTCTGAAATTAAAGAAACTAAGAAATGAAATCAATCACCGAAAGGAGTGAGCAGCCATGGATTACACCTGCATCTTTTTTGGAGTTCTTTTCACCATAGCGGGCTTTGTGTTTGCCTGTGGGAAAGGACATATTCATTTATCTGCGTGGAAAAATATGCCGCAGGAAGAAAAAGAGAAAATTAAAATTGTCCCGCTTTGCCGCAATATCGGAGAAGTCATTGCGCTTAATGGAATTATTTTCCTGATGAAGGGATTGTGGTCTGGATTTGCAGACCACTGGTTTGTGGCCGCCATGATCGCATGGCTGATGATTGCCGGCTTTGACGTCTGGTATATCGAAAAAAGTAATCGATATCGCAAAAAATAATCCGCAATGCGGTTTCAGATAGATATTCCATAAAACAGGAGGTGAATGGCATGGACTCTGACAGTAGTCCGCGAAGGCATAGAGCAGCACTTAGGGACGTGGAGTTCCGTGTCCCTCATGTGACCCTGTTTGCCTCTACAAAACCAAGGAGGTAAGACCAATGAACAAAAAAGAAAATCGTATAGCCGTTCGTCAGGCAGCTGAAAAGGCAGTCATTCGCGACGAACAAAATCGCCGCATTCAGTTTGCGGCTACCAATCCCATTAAGGAAGTTTTAAAAAACCTGCATACCACGCTTCGTGGCCTTGATGCAGAAGCCGTATTCGTAAGCCGCACCAAATACGGCAGCAACAAAGTAACACACGAAAAAAAGAAATCTCTGGCCAAGCGGCTGGCCGGCGCATTCATCAATCCCTTTACCGCCATCCTGTTCTGTCTGGCTCTGGTGTCCACCATGACGGATATGGTGTTCCCCTATTTTTCTCTTTTAGGCAGTGCGCCGGAGGATTTTGACCCTCTGACTGTGGCAATTATTCTGACTATGGTTATGATTTCCGGCACACTTCGCTTTGTACAGGAATCCAGAAGCGGAAACGCGGCAGAAAAACTGCTGGCCATGATCACGACCACCTGCACCGTTACCCGTAAGGATCAGGTGAAAGTTGAAATCCCCATGGATGATCTGGTGGTCGGCGATATTGTGCATCTGTCAGCGGGTGATATGATTCCGGCTGATGTTCGAATTCTGGATGCAAAAGATTTATTTGTCAGTCAGGCAAGTTTGACTGGAGAAAGCGAGCCCATTGAAAAAACGCCTAATGTCAGCGCGGCCAAAGACAGCGTAACCGATTATACAAACATCGCCTTTATGGGCAGCAATGTTGTCTCCGGCAGCGCAACCGCTGTTGCGGTCTGCGTCGGCGATCATACTTTGTTTGGGTCTATGGCGTCCGCAGTTGCCGGAGAAGCGGTAGAGACCAGCTTCACCAAGGGGGTCAATGCCGTCTCCTGGGTGCTGATCCGCTTCATGCTGGTCATGGTTCCGCTGGTATTTTTCATCAATGGCATTACAAAAGGCGACTGGTTGGAAGCATTCCTGTTCGGCATCTCCATTGCCGTCGGCTTGACCCCGGAGATGCTTCCCATGATCGTGACGACCTGCCTTGCCAAAGGCGCGGTCTCCATGAGCAAAAAGCAGACCATCGTCAAGAACCTGAATTCCATCCAGAACTTCGGTGCCATAGACATTCTTTGCACCGACAAGACCGGAACGCTGACACAGGATAAAGTTGTGCTGGAATATCACCTCAATGTAAACGGTGAAGACGATACGCGGGTATTGCGCCACGCTTACCTCAACAGCTATTTCCAGACCGGCTACAAGAATCTGATGGATCTGGCGATCATCCATAAGACAGAGGAAGAAGAAGCGGCGGATTCTCGTCTGCTTGATCTGTCTGAAAATTATGTGAAGGTGGACGAGATTCCCTTTGACTTCACCCGCCGCCGCCTGACCACGGTAGTTCAAGATAAGCAGGGCAAGACCCAGATGGTGACAAAGGGTGCTGTGGAAGAAATGCTCTCCGTCTGCACCTTCGCAGAGTGTGATGACGGCGTGGAGCCGCTGACCGATGAGGTTCGCAGCCGGATTCTCAAAACAGTGGATGATCTCAACGACAAGGGCTTCCGTGTGCTGGCGATTGCGCAGAAAAGCAATCCGTCCCCGGTGGGCGCTTTCGGCGTGAAGGACGAGTGTGATATGGTGCTGATTGGGTATCTTGCGTTCCTCGATCCTCCGAAGGAATCCACCGCAGATGCCATCAAGGCACTGAAAGACCATGGCGTGACTACCAAAATCCTGACCGGCGACAATGACAAGGTGACCCGCACCATCTGCAAGCAGGTGGGGCTGAAGGTTCGCAATATGCTCCTTGGCTCTGATCTGGATAATATGAGCGACGCGGAGCTGGCACGAGCAGCAGAATCCACCGATGTATTCGCCAAGCTGACTCCCAACCAGAAAGCACGTGTGGTTTCGATTCTCCGGGAAAACGGCCATACCGTTGGTTTCATGGGCGATGGAATCAATGATGCCGCCGCTATGAAAGCCGCTGACATCGGCATTTCGGTGGATACCGCCGTAGACGTGGCAAAAGAATCGGCTGATATTATTCTGCTGGAAAAAGACTTGATGGTGTTGGAGCAGGGCATTATTGAAGGCCGCAAGACCTATGCCAACATGATCAAGTATATCAAGATGACCGCATCCTCCAACTTCGGCAATATGTTTTCGGTACTGGCGGCCTCCGCACTGCTGCCCTTCCTGCCGATGATGAGCGTGCATCTGATTTTTCTGAACCTGATCTACGACCTGTCCTGTACCGCGATTCCCTGGGATAACGTGGACGAGGAATTTATCGCAAAGCCCCGGAAATGGGATGCTTCCAGCGTAGGCAGTTTTATGATTTGGATTGGACCTACCAGTTCTATCTTCGACTTTACAACCTACATTTTCATGTATTTTGTATTCTGCCCCATGTTTGTCTCCGGCGGCGTCCTGTTCAACGATCTGGCCGCTCATTACAGCGGCGCAGAGCTTGCGGCCATGCAGGCGCAGTATATCGGGATGTTCCAGGCTGGATGGTTCGTGGAATCCATGTGGAGCCAGACACTGGTCATTCACATGATCCGTACTCCGAAGCTGCCCTTTATCCAGAGCCGCGCATCTGCCCCGGTAACGCTGCTTACCATGACCGGTATTGTGGTTCTGACTGTGATTCCTTTTACGCCCTTCGGAGCGGCGCTTGGTTTTGTCGCCCTGCCCGCAACGTATTTTGCGTATCTGATCCCCTGCATCCTGCTGTATATGGTGTTGGCGACCAGTTTGAAAAAAGCCTATGTCCGTCACTATGGCGAGCTGCTCTAAGGAGGTGTGATGATGAACTGGAAAGAAATCTGGATGACTCTTTTTGGAACAACCGAATGGCTGGGTCTTAATATAGGCTTTTGGGTATCCATGGCTGCGGTTGTACTAATTGTAATTGTAATGAACGTTGTGTTTTGGGGAATGAAGCCCAAAAAGACAAAAACAGACAAGCCGAAAAAGGCTTGATTACATCACGTCGGCACTATACCAAAATTCATATTGGAACGCAAACTGCCGCACGACGGCAAAAGAAAAAAGCCGTCGTACAGCAGAGAGATTTTCACGCGCCTGTGAAGCGGTGGCTTTGATTGAGCCGCCGTTTCTTTTTGTTTTTGCGACGATGCTCGTGTGATCAGGAGCTGGCGTTTTTTGTTGCCGTTTTTTCGGGAAATCTCCCGATTTGTACCGCTGCCGATCCCCGCCTCCATTCGATTCACCCGTCAACTGGACCCGTGAACCGAAATGGAGGTACATAATGCGCACTACTCTCTGGACTGCCTTCCTGACAAGCAGTCTCCGCTCATAAACAAACAATTTATCGCAGTACGCCACGCCCTGCACAGCCGGGTTTGACAGGTCTTTCTCACTGCCTTTCGGTACGGCATCCAAAAAATACCTCCGTATGTGTGGGGGGTATTGTTCTGGGCTGCATTTTCGGACTGTGGTTTCATTGGTTTTTGTATTCCAGCCTTATTACACGCACTTTTGGAATTCCGTGGAGTATCCAATGATGAGGTGCAGGCGGTATTTCTGGCTGATGAGAGCGGAAGCGGCCTATGAGCGAAAATTGTATCGCTACAAGGCACAGTATTCCCTGGACTGAGAGAATTGTATTGAGAATGTGGTCTTGCGGAAACCGAAGACACCGGAAATTCTTCTGGAGGAAAAGCAGCTTCGAGAGCAGATTATATGTGATTTCGGACAACTAAGGACAGCCTTTAGCCGCATCGCAATTTCAAAGGATGTGACAGTAAGTAGTTTTCCGGTCCACCAAGCCCCGTAACTACTATAAGTATTGAACAGTAACCATTACAAAACAGTATATTTCAAAAACCTATCAGGGATTCCCCGGGAGGTTTTTTTGTGATATGATTAAAACAAAAATAGTTTAGCTAAAATATATAGCAGCAGTTGATAATGTTGGGCGGAGGGAAAATGCGTTCTTGATGCATTGGCTGGTTATCTGAATGAGGTGTCTACTTCATTGTCTTTGTCAGACTATAAAGATTTTATTGAAAAGATGGAAAATGCTTATGGGGCTGAACTTCAGAAGGATAATGAAGAGATATTTTTTCAATGTTTCAGCAGGGCGATTTTATTATAGCATATTATAAAGCGGATAGAGTTTTCCGGGCACAAATACCAAATCATGTAGAAAAAGTGGAGCTGCAGGACAAGTATATAATTACAGACACACCGAGGGAAGATTTTGTCAAATATCTTCTGGATTTAAAAATGACAGAGGCTCTTGCGGCTACCGGAGCGAAAAAGGATAAGGCGAAAAAAATAGAAAGAAGGTTCGGCAAATTTGAAAGCCTGCTGCAGCGGATATTTGAAGAACCGTTACTGAGACTGGAGTTTTGCCGGGCATTGTCCTTATAGATGAAATAGAGACTCATCTTCATCTGGATTTGCAGAAGAAAATATTGGATTTACTGACTACTGTATTTCCCAAGATACAGTTTATAGTTACTACTCATTCGCCATTTATTCTTAACAGCCTGGAGAACGTAGTGGTATATGATTTGGAAAACCATATTCTTGTGGAAGATGGTCTGGCCAATGTGCCGTATGATGGAATTGTGGAAGGGTACTTTAAGACGGATACCATGTCATCTCTTTTGCATGAGGGAATCTCTTAATTTTAGTGAAACTATATTATACCTATACATAGGAGGCTGTTATGATTAAGCCAGCGCAGATAGAGCAGGAAGCAAAGAAAAAAGAAAATGAAAACATAAAGTTCCGTTCTTTTTTGAAGAATCATGCGGACGAGGAAAAACTGGATCAAGATTTTGCCCGGCTCCACAAGGAATTATTTTCCGGATATGACTGTAGCAAGTGCCGGAATTGCTGTAAGCTGTACAGCGGATCGATACCGGAAGAAGACTTGGAACAGGATGCGGCCTTACTTAAACTGACAAAGGAGCAGTTCGTTGATTTTTTTCTGGAGAAGGAAAAAACAGATGGTGTATATGCGACAAAACATATGCCCTGCGATTTCCTGGAAGAGGATGGTTCCTGTAAGCTGGGTGACTGCAGGCCGGATAATTGTAAGAAGTATCCGTATACAGATCAGCCGGATCGTCTTTGGAGTTTATACAGTGTGCTTGAGGCTGTTGAGGTTTGTCCGGTGGCTTTTGAGATATTTGAAAGACTGAAAAGAGAATATGGTTTCAGGTCCAGATAGCAGCCTTTTTCTTAGAAGATGATTATTGAATTTTTATAATCTTTTTCATATTAAAGAAGAAAAACAACACCCCCGCGGCATCCGCCAGGAACCAGCCGATAGGAATGGACCACCAGATAGCGGCAGTGCCGAAGGCAGGAATTGGCGCGAGCATGTAGGAAAGAAGGACACGGGTTCCCAGGGAAATAACGGTGAGGACAACGGAAATTCCCGGCCGGCCAAGCCCTCTGTAAAGGCCGTAGAACAGGAAGAGAAATCCAATGGCAAAATAGCAGGCGCCTTCGATGCGCAGGTAGCCTGCGCCGATTGCTATGATTTCCAGTTCTTCGGGGCGTATAAAGATAAGCATGAGCCGTTCTGCAAACAGAAGGACAACGGCAGAGATAAACAGGCAGAACAGGAAGGAGCACAGGAAGGCGGAGCGGATACCTTTTTGGATCCTGTCAGTTTTGCCGGCGCCCAGGTTTTGGGCGATAAAGGTGGAAAAACCGTTGCCGAAGTCCTGGACAGGCATGTAGGCAAAGGAATCGATTTTAACTGCGGCGGCAAAGGCGGCCATGACCGTGACGCCGAAGCTGTTGACCAGTCCCTGGACTATAAGGATGCCAAAATTCATTACAGACTGCTGGACGCTGGTCAGGAGGGAATACTGAAGAAGCTCTTTTAAGAGCAGGCGATCAAAATGCAGGGTTTTCGGCCGGATACGGTGCAGGGAGAGCCTGCGTATGGTATAAACGGCCAATAGAAGGGCGGAAAATGCCTGCGATATGATGGTTGCCCATGCGGCCCCTGCAATTCCCATGCCAAAAGAAATCACAAAAAGTAAATCAAGCGCGATATTCATGAGTGCGGAAAGCGCAAGGAAAAGAAGCGGCACAAGGGAATTCCCCAAAGCACGAAGCAGCGATGAGAAATAATTGTACAGGAAAGTAAAAAAAAGTCCGTATAAAATGACCTGCAGGTAGCTTCTGGTTTCCGGGCGTATGCTTACAGGAATGTGCAGGAGCGTCATGATAGGATCCAGCAGGAGCAGGGCAGGAAGATTGATTAAAATAGTAATCAGCCCGATCATAATGAAGGAAAGAAGAAAACATGCATGAAGGCGCTGCGTATTGCCGGCGCCATACAGTATGGAGAAGCTGATCCCGCTTCCCATGCACAGCCCGAGGATAACGGAGGTCAGAAATACCATCAGGGTAAAAGAGGAGCCTACGGCAGCAAGCGCATCCGCGCCAAGAAAACGGCCGACAATCAGAGTGTCCACAACATTATAAAGCTGCTGGAGCAGGTTGCCCAGGATAATAGGAGCTGAAAAAAGCAGAATGGATTTGGTGATGGGGCCGTGAATAAGTTTTTTCTCCAAGGGAATTCTCCTTTTGCAATTACATATTGAAAGTTTAAACTTACATTTTGTAAGTAAAAGATAACACTTTACATGCGGCATGTCAATTATTATAATGATATAAAAGGCAGCATTATTATAATGATATAGAAGAAAATATTTTTATAATGGTATAAAAGAAAACATTATGCAACGGGACAAAAGGTAATGGGCAGCAGGAAGGGGGAAAGGGCGGCATGTTTTTGAGCGGATTGGATGAAACGGACAGGCAGATTGTGGAGGCGCTGATACGGAATGCCAGGATTTCCTATTCGGATTTGGGAGAACTGGTGGGTCTGTCCCGTGTGGCTGTAAAGTCCAGAATCGATGCTCTGGAGAAAAGAGGAATTATAGAAGAGTATACAACGATAATTAATCCGCAGAAGCTGAGCGGCGTGGTATCCTGTTACTTTGAAATAGAGACAGAGCCTTCCAGTCTGAAGACAGTCACTGATATTCTGGAAAAAAATGAGATGGTGACCCAGATTTATCTGGTGTCAGGGAGGAGCAGGCTGCATGTTCATGCGGTGGCGGCTTCTCAGGAAGAGCTGGAAAGCTTCCTGGAACAGACGATGCACCGTCTTCCCGGCGTGCGGGATATGAGCTGTAATATTATTCTTTCCAGGGTGAAGGATATTAAAGGACTTCGGTTATGATGGAAAGGCAGGGGGAAATGAAGATAGGGGCATTCCAGTTTGCAGGAAACGGTGACATGGAATATAATTTTGCAAAAATATCTGAGGGAATCCGGCAGGCGGCGGGGGCTGATGTGCGGTTCGGCGCGGCGGCAGCGATGGAATCTATGATATCGATGGCTTAACAATTGGCATCCGTATTTGTTTTGAAGTAAAGTTTCCGGAGTATTTCCGGGAATTATACAGGCAGGGGGCTGATTTGGGAGTAGTCTGTTTCTGTGATATTTCAGAGACGGATAATCCGGACAGGTATGAGCTCATAAAAGCACACCTGAGAACAAGGGCTGTGGAAAATGTGATGCCTGTATTGGCTGTGAATGACGCAGGTCCATTTCAGACTGCACCGACGGCGTTTTTTGACAGGGACGGTAAGGTATTTGCGGAGTGCAGAAGGAATGAGACGGAGCTGTTAGTTTGGGAAGTTGAGAAGCTGCCGGATACTTTTGGGCAGGCGGGGAGAAAATATGTGAATGGCCGCCTGTCGTTAAGTGGACAGCAGCATGTATCGCCCTGCATTGCGCAGACAGAAGGGACAGGTGGCTGACAGAAGGATACCTTTTTATAATACGATATTGCGTTGTGAGTATGTTATCTGCCGGGAGGCGGTTCTGCTTTTTGTAAATATTGCGTGAGACAGTAAGATTCTTAATTTTAAAGACCGGTGTCTTTTCTATATTAAAGAAAGCCGGCGGTTAATACTAATTTACAGAAATTGACAGGAGGTCAAATTATGCTGGAAACAGGAATAAAAGCACCGGAATTTACATTAAAAAATCAAGATGGAGAAGAGGTTTCGCTTAAGGATTTCCGTGGGAAAAAGGTGATTCTTTATTTCTATCCCAAGGACAATACGCCGGGCTGTACCACACAGGCCTGCTCTTTCGGGGACAGATATCCTCAGATTCAGGAGAAAGGGGCTGTGGTGCTGGGAGTCAGCAAGGACAGCGTGGCGTCTCATAAGAAATTTGCGGAGAAATATCATCTTCCTTTTACGCTTCTGGCGGATCCGGAGCTGGAGGTCATCCAGGCATACGATGTATGGCAGGAAAAAAATATGTACGGGAAAAAGGTTATGGGTGTAGTGCGCTCCACCTACCTGATTGATGAAGAGGGAATTATTCGTCAGGCTTTTACCAAGGTGAAGGCCGGTGAGAATGCAGAGCAGATGCTGGGGACGCTGTAGTAAAGTCAGAAGCGATGCCTGCCGTGTTGATAAGGCTTCGGCAGATGGAGCGGCAGGAATTTTTTACCAGCGGATAAAACAAAATCGGGAGGCTTACAAATAGTCGGAGTAAATGGTATCTGCCGGAGATTGGCGGGTGCTTACACGGGCAGGGAGTCCAGGAATTTTTCAAATTTTTTCTCAGAGAATATTTCATGGGTAACCAGCCGGCCGTTGTTAAAAAAGCTGTAGGTAGTATAGGGAGCGGGCGCATTTTGTGCCTGCTCCGTTGTCGTTATGGGGTGGAGCGTGAGTTCATGTCCGCGTGCGCGGGCGGCTTTGGCTATAAGAGGGACATATTGGGAGGTATAGGGGCACTGGGCGGTATAGTAAAGCACCATGCCGGTTTCTTCGATGGTTCCTTTTCTGGCGCAGCCCTTAAACCGGGGCAGGGGGGCATTGTCCGTAAAAGGAAGATAGAGGAGTTCAAAAAAGGGATTGGCCGTGTCTGCAGTAAGGAAGCCCTTGTATTTCAGATAATCCGGATCAGATAAATAGGGCTTCTTTTTGGAAGAGGAAAGGACGGTGAGGCCATGCTTCCCCTGTGACCTGGCATCCTCAATACATTGGGAAAGCAGCTGATTGGCATAACCCTGTCCCTTAAACTGGCCGGATACCCAGAAACAGTCGATATGCATGTAGCCATCCGCCAAGATGGGATACCAGGCTTTTTCCGCGGGTATATATTCGATGAAAACCTTTCCCCTCGCATCCAGGCGGCGGAATACAAGGCCGTCCTGAAAACGGTCCTTCATCCAGGACTTTTTGGCATTGGCTCCTGTACTGTCCTTTTTATCAGAAACGGCGCAGCAGATGTGCTCGCTGTCAATGTTGTCCGCGGTGATTGTGATAATTTCCATTGTTTGATTCCTTCCTCCGGCAGGCCGGTGCAAAAATAATTTTTCGGAGTAAGTCAGGCGCTCTGGACTGCTGTTTTTAAGGTCATTATATATCATGAAATATGACGGCGGTATGTCATATTAAAAATTTACAGAAAATGTTTTTTCCGGCAGAGGCGGATGCAGAGGATGACGATGGCAAGGCTGAGCAGGAATACGGTGAGATAGCCGTATTTCCAATTCAGCTCAGGCATGTATTTGAAATTCATGCCATACCAGCCTGCAATGAGCGTCAGGGGGAGAAAGATGGTGGTGACGACGGTGAGGATTTTCATGATTTTATTTTGCCTGATGTCGATCTGGGACTGGTAAACCTCCCGGATTTGCGTGGAATACTCCCGGAGCATGAGCGCTTCCTCATGCAGCCTTCCCACACGTTCGCTGAAAAGGCGGAAGGCATTCAGTTCGCTGCGGTTAAAGAAGCCGTGATCATTCTGCTGCAGTACGTTGCTGATGTCGGATAGCTGCAGATAATAGTGGGAATAGATGAGGATTTTTCTGCGGCAGCTCATGATTTTGTGATTGAAATTATCAAGAGTGCCGGACAGGACTTCATCCTCCAGATGGGCAATCTGGTTCTCAATATCGGTCAGGCAGAGCAGATCCTCTGAAATCAAGGCATCCAGGAAATCTGCGAAGAAAAAGCCGATGCCGGGATTGGGCCGGGTGATGGAATCGCGGATTTTTTCTACGATACGAAGGACATAGTCTCCGTCATCAATGAATATGATGCGATCTTTAAAAACCGCATAGCGGAAGGAAGCCTCATAGGTGTTTTTCCCTTTGGGAGGAATGACGAAGGTGCCATATAAAAAGTCCATATGCACCTCCGCTTTACAGAAATGAATTTCCTGGGGGTATTTCAGATTCATAAAGCCGTGCTCTTGCAGATAAGCGTTTGAAGCGGCTTCCGCGGGCGTAAGAATTTCTATGGCAGGCGTATTGTTTTGTGCGGACGCAGGGGCTTCCGGGGAAGCGGGAAGCTCTGTGAGCCGGGAATGGATGCCGAATATTTTTGACATGGGATGTCTCCTTTCGGTTCAGCAGGTCTGCGCATTTTCTGCACAGACTATAAGAATATACAGTGACGGCAGGTATCCGGTCCAGCGTTTTTTAATGGCCGGATGCCGTAGCAGCTCAAAACTGTCTGAACTGTTGTTATGATTTCTTTACGGGGAAATCTCCCTGAGTTGATTATATGCCAGGATTGGGAAAAACAACAGAAAAAGAAAGTGACTTTGGAAGAGGATGAGATTAAAATAGAAACATATGACGAAATGGATCATAGTGATATGGCATACATTAATGCTGCAATGCGTGGACAGGAGTAATATGGAATTGTGGGATGCCTATGACGGGCAGGGGAATAAAACTAGCGGAGAGCTGATAAGAGGGCAGGAAATCCCGGAAGGGTGCTATCATCTGGTCAGTGAAGTGGTGGTCAGACATGAGGACGGCAGTTTTCTTCTTATGCAGAGGTCTGAGGATAAGGCAATGTTTCCCGGATTATTCGCGGCGGGCGCCGGAGGGAGCGCGCTGAAGGGAGAAGGGCCGTATGAAGCGGCAGTGCGGGAATTGAAGGAGGAAACGGGAATTGAGGCCGGAGAGCTGGAGCAGATATATTTTTGCAGGAGCAAAGATACGCTCAATTATGGATATTTATGTATTACCGGATGGGACAAGAAGGCGGTGGTACTGCAGGAGGGGGAAACTATTTCTTTTTTGTGGATAACTGCCCGGGAATTTTTGGAGTTTGTGGAATCAGAGAAGTATATTTGGACGCAGAGGGAGAGGATGGAAGGGTATCTGGATGGGGTGAGGAATGAAGAGGACAACGATTGTGATTTCCTGTACAGGGAATTTTGACGGGGACAACTGTTTTACGGCCCGCTCCTTTCAGGAGGTGCTTGGAATGGCTGGGGGCAGGGATATCTATGTATCCGGAGGGGAGAATGAAAACATTGATATTGAATGGATCGCCGAGGAAAAACGGAGATACGGTCAGTCTGATCCATATATTTTTAGAGGGGCTTGAGGGGGAGTATAAAATAGTCAATGCATATGAGGATGGGATAGGGCCATGTATAGACTGCAGGTTTTGCTGGGAAAACGATGGATGCAGCATACAGGATGGGATGCAGGAGGTTTATGAGTACATACAGGTGTGCGATAATATTTTGATTGTCTCCCCTATATACTTTTCTGAGATTACGGGGAAACTGCTGGATTTGGGGAGCAGGCTTCAGACGTACTTCTGTTCCTCTTTTTTTCGTAAAATAAAGCCAATACAAAAAGGAAAAAGAGGTGCTGTTATTATTGTGGGAGGCGGTGACGGAAGTGTAACGAAGCCGTATGAAACTGCATGTACACTGTTGCACCACATGAATGCCTATGATATTTTACCTGTGGTTTACAGCCATAATACTAACACGGTTCCGGCGGTGGAGGATATAGGGGCGGTTGAGGGAGCGAAGAAAATCAGCCTCTTTTTTAATCATGGGGATGTAATGGGATAGGGAGTATTTTATGAATGCGGTCATATTTGACATGGATGGACTGATGTTTGATACAGGTAAGGTTTTTGCGCTGGCATGGGATTATGCGGGAGAAAAAACCGGAATAGGAAAGGCAGGATATATGCTCCGGAAAACTCAGGGTATGGGATTTACGGCAGCGAGAGAGCTTTGGGGGGATGAGTTCGGCAACAGCTATGATGAAGAGGGAATGAGGCGGCATACCAGGGAATTCCTGCTGAAGTACTATGCAGCAAACCGCCGGATAAGGCTACGGAAAATATGTTATTTGGCAGGTTTGCAAATTTGGAAGAGGTGAAGCTTTATCTGGAAAGAACCGGAATTTTGGATTAGCTGTGGGATTAGAGGTGATAAAAGATGAGTAAGCTGGGAAAAAGTAAGAGAAGCCACAGATGTGCCGTTTTTTTATCCGTTGTATTGTGTGCAGGTTTATTCACTATATTACCATATAGAAACATTTGCATCAATATCTTTTATATCAAATAAAAATCAAGATACTCATATTTTTCTCTTATCTATACCCGCAAAAAAGGTGCTCTCAGATTATTACCCAAGAACACCTTAACCACAATTGTTGATTTTTCAAGAATTGTGGCATATAAATTAATATCATGTTCAGATATTTTACCAACATTTCATCCAGTTCCAACTGCTTTTATTATAATTTGTTATTAGTTATTATCAGATTTCCTTTCCCTTATGAGGGTTCATAAACAAGGGTAGAACGATATAACACAATACAAGATGTGATAGAGAGGACACCAATGAAAAGTTTAGTGTTTTCAAGGGGTTGACGAGATTTCTATAACAAGATATAACAGTTATTAAATCCTATAAAAATCGTCACTTGAGAACTGGAATTTGCGGCCATGCAGTCCGTGGGGGAAGACAAAGAAGCAGATGTGCTCCATGATAGGCCGGGAAGGGCTAAGCGGAATAAAAGGCGGTTGCTCAGGCTGTGCAAAGCGGAAATGGCGGAACCAGGAAGCGGCAGACAGGCAGGTAAGGAGAAAAGATGGCCCGGATACTTGTGTAGGATGATGAAATATTGAGGGAAGGAATCCTGTTTGCCCTTGCCAGGGAAGGACATCAGGTACGCGGCGCCGGCAGTCTGGCCGGGATGAAGGAACAGCTGGGGCGGCCGGCGGATCTGGTGGTGCTGGATGTGAGCCTTCCGGACGGAGACAGCAGGGAATTCCTTCCCGGGCTGCGGGAAAGCAACCCGGTGCCTGTGATTTTCCTGACGGCAAGAAATACGGAAGGCGATATGATTGCGGGCTTCGATGCCGGAGCGGATGATTATATTACCAAGCCCTTTTCCGTGCCGCTGCTTGTGCGCAGGATACAGGCCGTGCTGAACCGGAGCCTGCGCCGGGACGGCCGCTTCTATTACAACGGCGATCTGTGCTATGATTTTGACGGCACCGCAGTAATCTATGGAAACGATAACATCAGGGAAGTGCTTGGGAATTTCAGAGACGTCATAAATTACATTCTCACAAAGACCCTGGAAGGGATGAATGAGGGAAAAAGCCAGGAAGAGCTGGCCGCAGAAATACGGCTGCCTGAACAATATGCTGTCCTTCCGTATCTGGGAGAATTTTACGGCTGTGTGGAATGGACGGTAAGAGCGGTTTATACGGCCTATTTAGGCTGGTTTGACGGAAATCCCACACACCTTCACCCGCTTGCGCCCAAAAAGTACACTGAAAAAATGACTGCCCTGATCGGCGGAAAACTGAAAGTGTTCCGGGCCGCAGCGGAAGCATTTGAGGCGCAGGAATACCAATGGTGCCTGGAGCTGTGCGATTTGCTGCTGACAAACGATGATGCGGACAAAGAAACGCGGCGCCTGAAAGCGGAGGCGCTGGACCGGATGGCAGAGTATGAAACCAGCGCCAACGGCAGACATTACTATAAAGAATGCGCCAAAGAGCTTCGCTGACCGAAGCTCCCGCAGGAAAACCTATTTCTTCCCCAAAGCATTGTATTCCTGGGCCAGTGCATCATAAATTTTATCAAAGGTAGCAAAAAACTGGTTCAGCTCCTCCCCGTCAATCCGGGAAAGGGCGCGCTCCACAAAAGAAGAAAGGGTCCGGAAGGACTCCTCATAGATTGCAAGCCCCTCTTCAGTCAGACAGACGTACGTATTACGGCGATCGTTTGTCTGGCTGCTTTTTTGCACCAGCCCCTTCTCCTCCAGCCTGCTTAAACACCGTGAAATCGTGGGAACCGAAACATGAAGCTTCTCCGCAAGCCCTGAAATAAGCGTATTCTCCACACCGTCATACTGATTGGCGTCCCGGATGGTATACAGAGTAATCAGCTCACTTTCCGGCAGCGGCATAGGAAGCGCACTCAGCTTAAAACGATGAAATTTATTAATCAACTCAAAAGGAAATACATTCACATCCGCCATAACAACCTCTTCTTGCATTCAACAATTTTACTCACACCAATTACTTTATTTTTCCAACAACAGTATAACACGCACTCCCCTGTAATGCAAAGCAGCCATACAGTTATGGTTTCACCGGGGCGGATGGGCCTTCCTCCTGGGATTATTTTATAGTTTTTTAATTGACTTATATTAATATGAAAGTTAGAATGGGATTGAAAATGGTTAGCATTGCTAAGTAATATGAGCTTCGCACATTTCGGCGCTGGAATGGATTCCTGCAGGGAGGAACGCCAGGGCCGGCATGTGCGAAGCTTATGCCGGTAATGCGGGATCAGGAAATAAATAAAATGAGGTGTTATTATGAAAAAAGAGAACCGTATGAGGAGCCTTGCAGTCCTGATGGCGGCTGTGATGACGCTGGGAGGCTGCGTAGGCAGTGCGGATACGGCCGGTACGGAGGAAACGGAGGCGGCGGATACAGCCCTTGCCGTGGAAGCGTCGGCGCCGGAAACAGGCAGCCTGGCAGTTTCCAGCACTTTTATCGGGACGGTAAGTCCCCAGGAACAGGTCAGTATCATACCGCTTGTTTCAGGCGAGGTGGCGGCGGTCAATTTTGAAGTGGGCGACCATGTACAGGCGGGGGATGTGCTGCTGCAGATTGATGATGAGGCAGCAAGGCTTCAGCTGGAATCGGCAAAGCTGACGAAGGAGGGCGCGGAGCTGTCCGCACAGCGTACCCTGGGTTCCAGCCAGGTCATGAGCAATCTGTCCATGGAGAGCAATCTTAAAAATATCCAGTATCAGATTGATATGGCGAAAAAGCAGTATGATTCTGCCGGAACCTCCATTGCGGATACCCAGCAGAAAAAAGAGGATATGAAGAGTGCTCTGAATAAAATCAACAACAGCATCGGTGATATGGAAGAAAATTATAAGAGCATGAAGAGCATGGCGGTGACGGCCAAGCAGTTCGTCTATCAGGACGCCAACGGCGTCTGGAGATGGGTGACTGATCCGGAGCCAAACTGGAAGGAGCTTTATTATACCGAACCTGGTGAAGGCGGAGAGACTAAGCCGGACGTGAATCCTGATCCAAATCCCGATCCGGATAATAAGCCGGATTCTGGCCAGAATCCCGATTCCAATATAAATCCATCGGATGGCACGAAGCCGGATGAAAACACGGACAAGACCAACGGAAGCGGTGAAGAAAGCAATGGAGATTCGGCATCTGAAGGAGGCTCCCAGGAGAATGGCGGCAAGGATCCTGATTCTCAGGGCAGCCCGGATAAGACGCCTTCGGAAGAAGAGCATCAGGGAACGGACGGCGGCGGCCAGGGCTCTGCTTCCCAGGATTCTTCCACACAGGGGACAGCTTCCCAGGATTCCTCCTCACAAGGTTCTTCCTCCCAGAATTCCTCTTCCCAGGATTCCTCTGCCCAGGGCCCTTCCGCCCAGGAAGCCCCATCTCAGGAATCCACTTCTGCGTCCCAGAGCGGGGCTGAAAAGAGCAGCCATAACGAATCAACCCAAAGCAGCGAAATGCAGAGCAGGGCAGGGGATAACGGAGCCGTACGGAAAACCTCCGACCATGAAAACCAATATGATAACAGATCGGCACAGACAGCCGCAGCGGCACAGGTCTCCTTCCGGACAGGCAATTCCCTGACAGCCGGTATTGGAAAGGGCGGCAGACACGGCCGTAGGAACGATGAACCGGAAATCATGCAGGCGGTTGCGGGAATTGGAAATAACAGTGATATTGTAATTCTTCAGATAGATAATCAGGATGGAACCAAAAAGAAAAGCTACGAAGAATATGTAAAGGATAAAGCAATCTATGAAGGTAAGTTAGAGGCGGTAAATAAATTCAGATCCGCAGGCTATTCAGCGGCGGACATCGGGGAAGGCCGCCTGGACAGCAGCCTGTCAACCTATGCTTCCCAGATTGCTTCCATGAAAACCCAGGCATCCTCCCTGGAAAGCAATATTTCCTCCATTGACAGCAGCATTGATTCTGCGGAGACCTCCCGGTCAACCACCGGCGATACCATTGATTTTTACGAGGAAAATCTGAAGGATGCCCAGGTACAGTATGGCATCCAGAACGGGCAGGCGTACCAGGATACGGCAGCGGCCCTGCAGAACCAGATCGCTTCCTCCGACGTGGGGATCCAGAGCGCCATGATGCAGCTGGAAAACTATACGCTGACGGCCCCTATCTCCGGGGTGATTGAGCAGAAAAATGTGGATGAATTCGGCATGGTAAGCGCCGGCAATCCGGTTTATGTCATATCCAACAAGGATTCCATGACAGTTACCTTTTATGTGAGCGAAGCGGTGAAAAACCAGCTCACCGCAGGAGAAACAATTACGCTGGAAAGGAACGGCGAGACCTTTACGGCAGGCATTACCCAGATCGGCCAGTCAGTTGACTCCAGGACCGGATTGTTTGAAATCAAGGCCGCCACGGAAAACACACAGCTTTCCAATGGCGTAACGGTAAAAATCACAGCCGACACTTACCGGACAAACGATGCGCTGCTGCTTCCCTATGACGCGGTATATTATGAAGCGGAGCAGGCCTATGTGTACTGCGTGGAGGACGGGATCGCCGTTAAGACACCTGTGGAAACCGGCTTGTACAATGAAGATAAAATAGAAATAACAGGCGGTCTTGCCGCGGACAGCATAGTCATACATACCTGGTCTTCCCAGCTGACGGATGGTGCGAAGGTGCGTCTGGTTGAAGGGGAGGACGCGGAATGAATCTCACAAAAATAGCGCTGAAGCGCCCGGTTTCCGTGATTCTTATCATACTGTCCCTGGCCGTTTTCGGCCTGGGCTCCATACCGGGCTTTAAGATGCAGCTGACGCCGGACATGGATATGCCCATGCTTATCGTAATGACTACCTACCCCGGCGCGGATCCGGAAAGTGTGGACGAACTGGTGACCAAGGTGGTGGAGGATTCCGGATCCACCCTGAGCGGCATTGATTCCGTAACCTCACAGTCCTCGGAAAATCTGTCCATGGTCATGTTTACCTATGAATACGGCGTGGATATTGACGAATGCTATGCGGATCTGCGTACTGCGCTGGATACGGCCAGCCTGCAGCTGCCGGAGGACGCCTCCTCTCCTGTTGTCATCGAGCTGAATATGTCACAGTCCGCGGACATGATCCTTTCTGCCCGCGCGCAGGGGGAGCAGGACTTGCGCAAAACCCTGGAGGATACGTTTATACCGGATCTGGAATCCATCACCAATGTGGCCCAGGTGGATGTTTCCGGAGGCAGCCAGGAATACATCAGGGTTCTTTTAAAAGAAGATATGCTCAAGCAATACGGCCTGAATATGGCGGCGGTTGCCAACTATCTGTCGGCGGCGGACTTTACCGTGCCCGCGGGCAGCGTGAAGCAGGGCAGCCAGGACATTTCCGTCAGCGCGGCCATGGAATTTAATACTGTGCAGAAGCTGGAGCAGGTGCCGATTATCACCGCGGCCGGAAGCGTGGTCCATCTTTCCGATGTGGCTGAGGTTTCCATGGCACAGGAAAAGGCGGATTCCATCAGTAAAAGCGACGGCATGGAAAATATCAGTATTTCCATCCAGAAAAAACAGAGCGCCAGCGTGGTGCAGGTAACGCAGAAGATTGAAAAGCTGATTGCGGAATATTCGGAAAAAAATCCGGGAATCGAAATAAGCGTGGAATACAATTCCAGCGATATCATTACCTCCTCCCTATGGTCGGTGGGAAAAACACTGATTGCGGGCGTCCTGATTTCCATGGCGGTGCTGTTCATCTTTTTCGGGGATTTCAAAGCCAGCCTTATCGTGGGAAGCTCCATGCCCATTTCCCTGCTGGCCACGCTGATTCTTATGAGCATGATGGGCTACTCCATGAATATCGTTACCATGGGATCCCTTGTAATCGCCATCGGTATGATCGTGGATAACTCCATCGTCGTGATTGAAAGCTGCTTCAGGGCCAGGGATACGCATGAGGACTATAAGGAAGCGGCGCTGCGGGGAACCAGGGCGGTAACCATGTCAATCATCGCTTCCACAATTACTACAATCGTGGTATATCTTCCTCTGGCCACCGTGGATGATCTGGCGGGGCAGATGTTCGGCCAGCTGGGCTTTACCATTGTATTTGCCATGCTTGCCTCCCTGATATCAGCCATGACTCTGGTGCCCCTCTTTTACTCCCTTTTCAGGCCCATGGAGAAGAAGGAGATTCCGGCAAACAGGATCGTGGATAAAACCACCCGTGTATACAGGAAAATCCTGAGAAAGGTGCTTCACAGGAAGCTGGTGGTGGTGGGCGTTACCCTTGCCCTGGTGGCTGTGGCGGGACTGATGCTTACCCAGGTAAATATGGAGCTGATGCCTGCCTCCGATGAAGGAATTGTGGAGGTTTCCGCTTCCTTCCGGCCAGGAACCACGCTGGAGGACAAGGAAAGCGCCATGGAAAAGCTGGAGGCGCTTGCCAAGGCAGAGCCAGACGTGGCATCCTATAGTGTTTCCATAGAAAGCGGATCTTCCGCCAGCCTGCGCGCCTACCTGAAAAGTGAAAGGGAGCTGTCCACTGCAGATGTGATAGAAAAGTGGAATAGGGAAACCAGGGACTATACGGGAATGGAGCTGGATATTGCTTCCGGCGGCAGCAGTATGGGCAGCGGCATGATGTCCTCTTCCACCACGGAAATCGATCTGCAGGGCGCGGATATGGAAATTTTGAAAAAAGCGGCCCGGAAAGCCCAGGAAGCCATGGAGCAGGTGGACGGCGTAATCAAGGTAACCTCCTCAGCCCAGGACACGAGCACCGCGGCCAAACTGGAAATCGACCCGCTGATGTCCATGCATTACGGGATGACGCCCGTGCAGGTGGCGGGCAGCATCCGCAATATTTTAAGCGGAACGGATGTGCTTACCGTAACAAAGGACGGAACGGAATATGAAGTGAAGCTGGAATATCCGGAGGGGCTGTATGACAGCATGAACAGCCTGATGGATGCCACTCTGACTAACAATCAGGGCATTCAGGTCCCTGTGCGGGAAATCGCCCAGGTGGTGTATACGGATGCGCCCCAGACCATCATGAAGGTGGATGGCAAATATCAGATCAGCCTTACGGCGGCCACTACCCAGGAGGCACGTTTTACCGCGCAGAAGACACTGTTGCAGACGGTGGGAGCGCTGACGCTGCCGGCGGGCGTGGAGGTGGCGGAGGATATGGTGACGGAGATTATGAACGAGGAATTTGGCGTTCTCTACCAATCCATTTTAATCGCCGTATTCCTTGTTTTCCTGGTGATGGCCATGCAGTTTGAATCACCCCGTTTTTCCTTCATGGTTATGATGTGTATTCCCTTCAGCCTGGTAGGCTCCGTTTTCCTGCTGTATATTGCAGGAATCACCATCAGTATGGTTTCCTTAATGGGATTTTTGATGCTGGCCGGAATCGTGGTGAATAACGGTATATTATATGTGGATACCGTGAACCAGCTGAGACAGGAAATACCGCTGGAGGACGCGCTGATCGATGCGGGAGCCATCCGTCTGCGCCCGATCCTGATGACCACCCTCACCACCATTCTCTCCATGCTCCCCATGGGACTGGGAATCGGAAGAAACAGCGAAATGATGCAGGGCATGGCTCTTGTTATTATCGGCGGCCTGGTGGCCTCCACACTGCTCACCCTGCTTCTGATGCCTACCATTTATCTGATAATCGACAAGAAAAAACCTAAACGGTTACAGGCGGAGAATAAAACACAATGATGGAGAAAAAGGATATCCTGATCATTCACGGTACGGATTATAAAAATATGACCATCCGCATTTTGAAGCGTGCGGGCCTGGCGGAGCTGATCGGGGACAGGAACAAAAGAATCGGCCTGAAGCCGAATCTGGTGGTGGCCAGGGATCCAAGCGAGGGAGCGACGACCCATGCTGAGATTCTGGAGGGCTGCCATCCCAAAGCGGCCGATATGGTGGAGATTTTGGAGGAAGAATGGATATGTACGCATAAACAGCCAATGTTGAGATAGTGATTCTGATGCAGTATTGTGGAAAAAGAGAAAATTAGGTGGTTCAACCACAAAAAGTTGTGATTTAAGGGCAAAAATCGTGCCGGAAAATGGTTGGTTTTTGCCCTGCTTTTTACCCATTTTTATAGATGCATAGGGGTAAAAATGAGAATTTGAAGTGATTTTGAAAATTTGTGATGGAGAGTAGGAATAGCAAACACCAAGGTGCTGTCAGTGGATAAGCTGCTGATACTGTTCCAGCCAGGCGTTTTATGTATAGCGTAAATAAAAAAGAATTGGTTATATTAATAATTATATATGTACTTATTGACTACAATATGATAAAATTGAAGTCAATAAGTACATACTGGAGGTGAGAGTGTGACCGATCATGAAAAAATAATTGAAATAGCCCAACAGCATAATAATGTTTTTAAAACAAAAATGATTGTTAATGCAGGAATAAGAAAAGAAAAAATAAAAGAAATGCTGGATAATGGAATAATTAAAAAAATAGGACATGGATTTTATTCTCTCAGCAGAGAGGATATAGACGAATATTATGAATTTCAACAGAGATGTCCTAAAGGTGTTTTTTCTTATGGTACGTCAGCATATTTTTGGAATCTGTCAGAAAGAGTCCCCAATGTTCTAAGTTGTACGGTTCCAAGGGGGTATAATACGTCCCGGTTGAAAATTAGCACAAAGGTTAAATATCATTATGTGCCAATGAAAGTATACAATATTGGTATAACTGAGATCGTGTCGCCGCAGGGGGCAACTATACAGGTTTATGATAAGGAAAGAACGATTTGTGATTTGATAAGGGATAGAAAAAATGTAGATATGCAGCTTTATAGTAATGCACTGAATGTGTACTTCAAAAGTAAAGAAAAGAACATCAGAAGATTGGTGAAGTATGGAAAGGTATTCAACATAACCGAGGAATTGGAAAGGTACATGGAGGTATTGCAATGAAAAGTGCAGAGCAGATAAAAGGAGCTGTGAAAAACATAGCGAAGAAAATGAACTTGAAACCACAGGAAATTTTGCAGATATACATGTTTGAACGCCTTGTGGAACGTTTGTCTGTTTCCAAATATAAAGGAAATTTTATATTAAAAGGTGGCTTGTTGATTGCATCCATGATTGGAATTGCAGAGAGAACAACGATGGATATGGATACAACGATTCAAGGCCTTCCTATGACTGAGAAGGATATGGAAAGAATTCTGAAAGAGATTCTGGGTATTGATGTAAGGGATGGAATTAGTTTTGAATTAATGAGACTGCAGCCGATAAGAGAAGATGATGAATATAATAATTTTTGTGCATCTATCAATGCCGGATATGGGAAAATGAATATTCCAATGAAAATAGATATTACAACTGGAGACGAGATTACGCCAAGACAGATTGATTATAGATATAAATTCATGTTTGAAGAAAAGAGCGTGTTGGTAAAGGCGTACACATTGGAAACTATCCTCGCTGAAAAATATGAGACCGTAATGAGGAGAAATATTGGTAATACAAGGGCAAGGGATTTCTATGATTTATTTGTATTAATGAAAATCAAGAAGAATGAAATTCGTTGGGATATTTTAAAGGAAGCTGTATTGGCGACTTCTAAAAAACGTGGTTCTTGGGAGGAGTTGAAAGAATATCGGGAAATTATAGAAGAGATGCGTGAAAGTGACTTTCTTAGAAGAGTATGGAAAAAGTACAAGGAAGAAAATACATATAGTGAGGGTATAAAATTTAAGGACACGTTAGACACTATTTTGGAAATTGGGATAATGTTAGAAAAGTAGTTGCTTTCATTCTAAGATATTTTGTGAAAAGCATATGTTTTTTAGTTCGAACATTAAAGAGTAGTGACAAAATAAATAATAGAATATGAGGTGGATGTTTAGTTTATGGCAGTCAAGAAAGTAAAACCCAAAAAGATGATAAAAGTAGTGTATTTTGATGAAGGATCAGCTACAGATTTTATATATGTATTAGCTGGTGGTAAAAGCAGTGATAAAAAAGAGCACATAGTGACAAAAACAACTGAAATTGCAGCTGGAGCGGAAGCGGAAGCAAGTAAATCTGCAAGTATTTTTTCTATGTTGACAGCAAAAGTGGGAATTGATGGGAATGCAGATTTTTCAAGAGAGGGAAGCACTATTATTACAAAAGCAATCGAAAATACTATTTTGACAGATTATATTAAGTATGCTGAAAAAGAAGGAAAAGAATATATAAGAATTTTTTCGGAATGTAAACCCTATCCCTATCCAAAATCATTTGCATTTTTTAAGATGCTTACGCCCTATTTGAAGATGACTGACGGTAAAATTGAGGTTACAGAGGGTTTTAATCTTAACTTAGCACTTATGGATGAGGCGTTGGATAGCGGCAGAGGTTACTATGAATTGATGGTAGACAGTGATGGAGAAACTGTGGTTTTGCGGTTTAATAATAAAGCCTTCCGCAATAATTATTTTATATCAGACTTGGTGAAAATGAATATGGATTATCATGCTATTGAAGTTGGCACGGTGAATATTGGAAGTTTAACAATGGAGTCTGAATTTGGAGAGAATAAAGAAAAGGAAATCAGTGGTTTTGACTTGGCATCTGAAAATATACAATCCTCTGATACAGATGAAATTAGGGTTTATGATGTTATTTTAGCAGGGGTATGCAAATGAAAGTACATATTTATTATGGTGGACTATCAGGCTATCGTGATATTCTGCCATCAACAGAAGAAGATTATATGCCAATAGTAGATTTGGCAATTTTGGATGACACAAGACATCGGAATATAAAAGTAGATATTGAGGGTAGGGAAATAAAAAAGATTGAAGATATGCCATATTATAAGAATGTAATAGCATTTTCAGATGACTACCCTTCACTTACAGAAAGTTTAATAGAAAGTTTTTCAAATTTTGTATTCCGATATGAAATTGAAAATCTATATTTGCAAAATCCACCTAATAGCATTGCAAAGCGCATGAAACAATATTCTGGCATAGAGTATAAAATATATGATCAAAAATATAAAGTGCTGGGTATGGATGAAATAAAAACACTTAAAGATGGATTCCCAAAGGCGGTATTGGGTCAGGATCTGGCACAACAGCAGATTTTATCTGCCTTATACAACGTTGCAAAGGGTAGATATAACAAGCCGTGTGTATTATTGTTTTATGGAAGTACAGGTATAGGTAAAACGGAAACTGCAAAATATATTGCAGATACATTACAGGAGCCTTTATTACGAAAACAATTTTCTATGTTGCATAGTGATGAGTTTAGCAGCTATATTTTCGGAGGAAAGCATAATCAGAATAGCTTGGCAAAAGAATTATTAGAGAGAGAATCAAATGTGGTGTTATTTGATGAATTTGATAAACCTCATCCGGTATTTCATAGTGCTTTTTACCAGTTGTTTGATGAAGGAATATATGAGGACAAAAATTACACAGTACACATGAAGGATTCTATTATTATATGTACTTCAAATTATATGTCTGAAAAAGAAATTAAGTCAGCGCTGGGAGCACCTATCTACTCTCGATTTGATGCGATTATAAGATTTGATAGATTGAGAAAAGAAGCTGTTGAACAAATTATGATTATAGAATATGAAAAGCAATTTTCTAAATTAGATGATGACGAAAAGCAAATTATTGTTCAGTCCGGAATTAGAACTGCTATTATGGGAATGGTAGATAAACTCGATAATGCAAGACAAATTAAAAGAATAATCAGGGAAGCATTAAGTGCTGTTTTGATTCGTGAAATTTTGTAATGGTAATATGAGTTTCATATAGATTGGATTATAGGTGGCGGTAGTGAAGAAGAATGTGACATGGGGCAGCCATGTTTATCAAAAGATAAGCAAAGACTTAGTAAAAGAACTGCCGGAGATCAAGTCATTTTCACCAGGAAATCTACAATATATGAATCAATTTTACAGGTTGTATTCGGATGTAGAGATTACGCCCCAACTTGATGCGCAAATTAATATTTATTAATATCAATATGTCTATACACTAGGCCCAACTCTGCCTTTTATCCATCATTATTATCCGCTCAATAGTGACGGTTTGGAAAGCCGAAAAAAAATATATATAAATACAGACAGGCGGTTCGTTTTTTCTGAAAAGAGGAAATGGGCGCCTGTTTTTTCAGGCCCAAAATAAAAAATGGTGGCCAGACGACGCTCTGTATCCGTCCGAATGGAGTTCGAAAGGCGGCTGTAAACGGGCAGGGGTATTGAGGGATTTGTTCCGTCAGGGAATTTTCCACCATGATAAGACAGGAAAAAGACAAGATAATAGCTTTTACTTTGCATAAAAGTAAAGTAGAATAAAAAGAAAAAAGAGGCCGGAATAGTGCGGCTTCAGATGGGAGGGCAATAATGAAGACAATAAATCTGGGAAAAAGCGGCCTGAAGGTTCCGGCGGTGGCAGTTGGCTGTATGCGCATGGGGGATTTGGAGCAGAAGGAAGCGGACAACTATATTGCAGAGGCCGTGGACATGGGGGCCGTATTTTTTGACCATGCCGATATCTACGGGGCGGGAAAATGCGAGGAGATGTTCGGGAAATACCTGCATGGGAACCCGGCGCTGCGGGACAGGATATTTATCCAGTCCAAATGCAGCATTGTGCCCGGCGTGATGTATGACTGCTCCAAAGAACATATCCTGGAATCGGTGGATGGGATTCTGAAGCGTCTTCAGACAGAATATCTGGACGTTCTGCTCCTGCACAGGCCGGATGCCCTTGTGGAGCCGGAGGAGGTGGCGGAGGCTTTTGATCTGCTGGAGTCTTCGGGAAAGGTGCGGCATTTCGGGGTATCCAACCATAAGCCTTCCCAGATCCGGCTTCTGAAAAAGTATGTGAAACAGGATATTGCCGCAGATCAGCTGCAGTTCAGCATTCCCAATTCCCAAATGGTGGCAAATGGCATGGAAGTAAACATGCTGACGGAGGGCGCGGCCGACAGGGACGGAAGCGTGCTGGATTTCTGCCGTCTGGAGGATATCACCATTCAGACCTGGTCGCCGTTCCAGTATGGATTTTTTGAAGGCGTATTTTTAGGAAATCCCAAATACGCTGAACTGAACCGGATTCTGGAGGAGCTGGGAGAAAAATATGGCACAGGCAGCACGGGCATTGCCTCCGCCTGGATTATGAGACATCCGGCCAATATGCAGCTGATTGCTGGAACCATGAAGACCTCGCGCCTGAAGGAAATCTGTGAAGCATCTGAAATTGTGCTTACCAGAGAGGAATGGTATCGTATTTATCTGGCGGGCGGACATATCCTACCTTAAAGCGTGTTTGAAAATTATGGATCCGGACGATACGAATCGGTGATGGGCGTATGGACGGATGCCAGAGGACAATTCTCTGCGTGTATCAGGAGAACGAAATGGAACAGGAAAAATATTATCTGGCATATGAAGAAAGATACAAGACTGTTTATGAAGCCGGGATTGACCATTGGGGGCATGAAACAGGGGATTCTGTGCTGAATGTATATCTGGCGGAATGGGTAAAGCATTACAGCCTTCATGGGAAAATGGTAATAGAATTTGCCTGCGGGGAAGGCGCCTGCGGCGTCATTCTCTCCCGTCTCGGCGTTAAATACACCGGCGTGGACATTGCACCCGCCGCAGTGGAACGGGCCAGGGATGCGCTGCGCCCGTATACGGACGCCAGGGTTTTTCCCCTGGATATGGTCAGACATATGCCAAATGACCGTTATGATGCGGCACTGGATGTCATGGGGCTTCATATGCTCGTAACCGACCGGGATCGGGAGAAATACCTTCGCCATGCCTGCGGCTGCCTGAAAAAGGGCGCTCCCATGCTTTTCTTCCGGGAAAGCTTCCGTACAGATGCCTGGGAAGGCCGTGTGGAAACCTTTGAGGAATGGCTGCGCCTTACCGGCGAGGACTACCAGACGCCCAAAATGAGAAGCGCCCGGGGGAAAAACGAGGGAAAGGAAGTCTCCATCCCCTTCATCCCCTGCAGGCCCAGAAGCCGGAAGGGCTATATCCGGGAACTGGAAAGCAGCGGTTTTCATGTGGATTTGGTCCGTGAGATGGAACAAAACCGGATGTGCCCGTCTTCGGTGAGTGTCTTTACACGGAAGAAATGAAATGACCGGGAGGGGAATTATTCATAAAAAAGGCTATAATTATAAAATATAGCCTTTTTTATGAATAATTGTTGATTATAGCCTATTTCGACTATATAATATAAAAGGAGGTGTATTATGTTTTTTACTTTTTTTTATAAACCATATATAGCCATAATAGGAGATATCAAAAGCTCTAAAAAGCTTTCTGACAGAAAAGCAGTCCAGGATAAGCTGAAGAGAGTTCTGATGAAAGTTAATGAAAAATATGACAGAGATATAGCATCGAAGTTTACAATAACCCTGGGAGATGAATTTCAAGGACTGTTATGCAATGGGAAAAATATAATTAAAATTATTTTTGAGATAGAAAATTGTATGTGGCCCATTGATATCAGATTTGGAATTGGTATAGGAGAAATTACCACAGGTATTGAACGGGAGATTTCTATTGGCGCCGATGGCCCCGGATATTATAGAGCCAGAGAGGCAATAGAAAATTTAAGAAAGAATGAGAAAAAGAAACAGACGGATACAGCAAATATCCATTTGGTATCAGACATAGAAAATCAGGAAGCCGTACTTATAATAAATACAGTTTTTACATTGCTGTGTACGATTAAAGAATCATGGAGCGACAGACAGCGGGAAGTAATACTTGATATGCTGGAACATGGTGATACGCAGACAGCAGTTGCAGAAAGGCTGAAGGTACGGCAGCCAACCATACAAAAAATACTGGCAAGCGGAAAGTATTATGCATATAAGGAAGCTATTGATGTTTTGGAGAAGATATTGGGAGAAATAAATTGGAATGATATTTAAAGAATGCTTTGTATTATTGCTACTTGCACATATAATAAGTGATTTCTATTTACAGTCTGTCGGTATGGAGGATAGAAAATCTGTAAAAAAACAAGAGTTAATCAGACATTGTGTTATTTACTGGATAGTGATGATTATGCTTTTATTATTTGCAATGTCATATAATTTGTTGCTGTTTGGAACAATAGCGGTATTTGTTCATGCGATAATAGAAATAATTAAATACGTTTATATTTCAAACATAAAAAAGAATAATGAATTATCTGTTCAGATTAAAAGGAATATTTTCTATTTTGAACAATTTGCATGTCTGGCTGGATTGTTTGTTATATCATATTTTTATGCAGTTTATGCACCGGATACAGAGATATACAGAAAATTGCAGAATGTTTTTTCTGTAATGGAATTATGCGCAGCTAAAGTAGTTTCGTGGATTACAGCCGTATTGATAATACATAAACCTGTTAATATGGCAATATCAAAAATGCTTTTATTGTATAAACCTAAAAGTAAAGATTCGGATAGGAAAAATGACAGAAATGCTGGCCGGCTTATCGGAACTATTGAACGCAGTATAATGTTGATTTTTATATCATTACAGCAATATTCTGCAATAGGATTGGTCTTAACTGCAAAATCAATTGCAAGATATGATAAAATTGTAAAGGAACCGGATTTTGCAGAATATTATCTGTTAGGTACGTTACTGAGTACATTGGCTGTAATAGCGGTTTCTTTTATTATCAATATGATATAAAGTTCAGTTCCTTTATATGCCCTTTCTTGCAAAAGTATGTCAAAAATAAGCAGAAAGAATATACTAAAATAAAAAGAGAAATCACTATGCTTCAGATTTTAGTATTATGTCTGGCTCTCTGTATGGATGAGTTTGTAGCCAGTATTGCTTATGGAGCTGACGGGATAAGCATTAACTGGAAGGAAACGGGTGTCATGAACGGTATATGCAGCGCCTGCCTGGGCGCTGCATTATGTTTTGGGACGGCACTGACGGCGGTGGTGCCGGAAAACCTGACCAAGGCTATATGCTTCACCAGCCTTTTCATCCTGGGTGCAATCAGGCTGGCGGATTCTTTGATTAAAAATTACATCAACCATCATTATGAAGTGCGCAAGGATATCCATTTTTCTTTTTCCCAGCTGCAGTTCATTATCAGTATTTATGGGAACCCCACAGCGGCGGACAGCGATCATTCCCAGACGCTTTCCATGAAAGAAACGGTATTTCTGGCATTTGCCATGTCAATTGACAGCCTGGTAGCCGGAACCTTTGCCGCCTTCCTGAAGATTCATATTCTCCCAACCATGCTGGCGGCATTTTTAATCGGCGTGGCCGCCATGGGGCTGGGGCAGCTGCTCGGCCGTAAAATCGCTTCCCGCCTCAGCTGGAATCTGTCCTGGCTGAGCGGCGTCTTATTTATTGTTCTGGCATTTTCCAAGCTGAAGGGATAAACTGAAAGACAGAAGAAAACAGGAAGATACACTGAAAAAAGATACGGCATATCAGGGGGCAGAAGAGGGACTTCTGCTTTTCCTGATTTTGCAGCCTGCAGTGCGGGGGAAGTGAAGGAGCGGAAGGGATGGAAATAAGCTTTGCGGAAGCATTGAAAAATCATAAGCCTTTGGAGGAATATCCCAAAAGTGACTTACATGTACATGCCGGACGGGGAGGAAGCCAGGAATTTATAATGGAACGCACCGGTAAAAGAATTAAAAGCAGGTGTTCTCCTTTTATGTCTCTGGAGGACATGCAGCTATGGTTCGAAGAGGAAATAAAATCATCTTGTCGTGGTATGGAAGGATATATACTCCGTCTGGAAGGCGCGTTTGCCCGGGCCGCGGAGGAGCATATTAAAGTATTATGTATGGAATTTGGCTATGGTGAACTGATACAGCTTGGAAATATTCAGGATTTTATCCGGCTGACAGAGACTTTCCGGAAAAAATACTGCCCGGATACTATATTCTGTCCGGAACTTGCCATAGGATGGGAATGCCCCGCAGGGGAAGCGCTTCGCCAGCTTGAAGAGTTGCTTCCTTATCATTGGATATGCTCTCTGGATTTATGTAACAGGGAACTTGCACAACCGGTTAAAAATTTTGTTCCACTGTACCGAACGGCGAAAGCAAACGGCCTTTGCCTGAGAGCGCATGCAGGGGAATTCGGGACGGCAGAGGATGTGAGAGAAGCAGTGGAAGTACTGGAGCTGGACGAGGTACAGCATGGTATTGCGGCTGCAGCTTCCCCACAGACCATGTACTTTCTGAAGGATAATCACATATGCTTAAACCTGTGCCCAACGAGCAATATAATGTTGGGAAGAGCCGGAGATTATAAAACACATCCCATAAGGCTGTTCTATGACTATGGAGTGCCGGTAACAATCAATACGGATGATATGCTGATTTTTAACAGCAGTGTTTCCAGAGAATACAGGATGCTTTATGATTCCGACTGCATGAAGCCGGAGGAACTGGACACTATCAGGCAATTCGGCCTGAGAAAGGGTCTGAGGATGAATTTGCTGATTTGATTGTGCCAATTTACGCAGAAGTATTCAATTTTATAAAGTTCTCTTCAAACTATTGATTGTTGCCATATCACAGGCGAATCTGAGATATGCAGGAGGAAAACATGAAAATACTTATAACAGGAGCAGACGGCTTTGCCGCCGCAAGGATTATTGCCGCCTGGAAAGACAGGCATGAAATCACAGGAACAGGGCGTGCACAGCTTGATTTTACCAATAAAGAAGAATGCCTGCGAGTTATCGGACAAGTCCGGCCACAAATTGTCATACACTGCGGCGCTGTTTCTGACGTAGGCGCATGCGACAAAGATCCCGGACACTCGTATCTGGTAAACGTAACCGGCGCGGAAAACATAGCCTTGGCCTGCCGGGAAACTGGAGCGAGGATGATTTTTTTCAGCTCGGATCAGGTATACTTCGGAAATGACGTACAGGAACCGCACCGAGAGGACGAACTCCTCACTCCCTGCCGCATTTACGGCAAACAAAAGCAGGAGGCCGAACAAAGATGCCTTACTGCCCAGCCCGATACCGTGGCGCTTCGCATGAGCTGGATGTTTGACAATAAAAAGCTTAGCCCCCGGGAACACGACACCCTTATCACCAGCGTAAGACAGGCTGTCAGTGAAAAACGCCGTATCACCTACCCCATCCACGACTATCGCAGCATTACCTACGTGGGGGAAATGATACGCCATCTGGAAACCGCACTCACCCTCCCTCCCGGAATCTACAATTTCGGAAGCCCCAATGACCTGAGCACTTACCACATTGTCCGCGAGCTTCTCAGCTTCCAGGGCACCGACGAAACGCTTTTGCTCCCCAATAAAGAAGCCTTTGCCGCCAGCCCCAGAAACCTGCGCATGGACCAGGAAAAACTCCTGCGCCACGGCATCTGTTTTTCCGATACCCTGCAAACCCTTAAAAACTGCCTCCAGCAGGATAACATAAAACCCTGATATCCCTCCTCATCAATGCTTAAATAACTTCACACCCCATAAAATAATTTTAAGCTTTTGTCATAGCCTGCCTCCCCGGTCCCCCTCTGGCCGCTGCGCTTCCAAACATCCGGACAAACTCATCCACCTATAACAAAATTTCCCCTCAAAATTAACAATTTTTGTTGAAGCCGGAAGGAGAGTGTATTATACTGTGAATAGTGCTGTCTGCCGGGAATTACAGGACTTTAACGGCAGCAGTAATGCGAAAAAGGTGTGCCGTTGTGCAGATTTTCAGAGAAAAACAGCTGGATTTATGCAAAAAGTTCACGCTTGTTTCACATTTATCAGGTATAATACCTGACAGAGATAAAAGGAGGGAAGCTTACCATGTCTAATAATAAGAAGACGGAAGAAAAAAGCGAAAAGGTCATGACAAAATATGACCGAAAAATGGAAAAGAGAAGGATTGAGGAGGAAAAAGAACTCAAATCGCTGAAGCGTTTTAAAATAGGAAGCATTATTATAATCGCGGCAATCGCTGCGGCGGTTGTAATATCCATAGGAATGTCCGCATATACGAAATATGCAGCGGTCCACAACACCTATGTGAAAATTGGCGATCATGAAATCACTAAGGTAGAATATGATTACTACTATAACAATGCGGTAAACAGCTATCTTTCCATGTATGGCTCCTATCTGCCCTATATGGGACTGGATACCTCAAAGGATTTTGCCCAGCAGCAGTATACCGACAATATGACCTGGAAGGATTATTTTGATCAGATGGCGGTAAGCCAGCTGACACAGGTGAAGGCCATTGTTGACGATGCCGCAGCACAGGGCTTTACCTATGATGATACGCAGGATATGGCAGCCTTTGAAACTGAATTTGCTGCACAGGCGGAAACGGAATCCGTGAGCGCGTCCGAGCTTTACAGCAATATGTACGGCGACTATGCGACCAAGGACAGGATCCTGCCCTACGTGAAGGAAAATATGCTTGCAAATGCCTACTATGAGCACCTGACGGAAATCAACAAGCCTGGTGATGAAGAAATTCAGGAATACTACGAGGCCAACAAGAACAGCTATGATAAAGTGGATTACAGAAGCTTTGTATTCACAACGCAGCTGGCCGAGGATGCCACGGAAGAAGATATTACAAAAGCCATGGACGAGCTGCAGAAGAGCGCACAGGCCATGGAAGAAAAGGTAAAGGCCGGAGAAGATTTTGAGACCCTCTGTGTGGAAAATGCATCAGAGGAACAGAAGGAGAATTACGGCGGCGCGGATAAGGAAGGCAGCCTGACGGAAGGCGGTTCCTATGCCGGATCACCGGCGGCCATTTCAGCATGGCTGTTTGATGAAAGCCGCAAGGAAGGCGATCTGACCATCCTTCCCGATGAAACAAACCACAGATATTATGTGGCGCAGTTCATTAAGAGAACAAACGATGCGGATGCCACAAGCCAGTCTATTTCCAGCACGCTTTCCAACCAGAAGGCAGGGGAATATGTAAAAGCCCTGACCGAAAAATACGAAGTGACGGATGTGGCAGGCAAACTGGCTTATCTGACCATCGAAGAGAGCACCACGGAAGCTGTGGAAACAGGTACGGAAGCAGCAACTGAAACTGCTGTGGGGAACGCTTCTGCTGAAGAAACGGAAAGCAGCAGCGCAGCTGAATAATTTTTCCGGCCGTACAGCCGAATCAGCACTTTCATAATACGTTGCAGTATAACAGAACAGGGAACCGTTCCGGGCCGAATTCAGCCTGGGAACGGTTCCTTTTTTTCGGTAAAAAGGCGGCCTGTTTGGGATTTAATAAAAAAATAAGAAAAGGATATTCCCTCCGGCTTGTTCCTATAACAGGTAAGAGAGTATAATAAAAAGAGTCACAGAAGGCAGAAGATAGGTTTGAAGGTTCTGTTAAAACTGCGGATTAATGCAGTATCGCGGGCAGGCCTGTGATGTGCAGGAGGTAAAAATGGATAAAAAACAAAAGGTTCGTTTCAGATTACCGGAAGATTTTTACCTGCCGGAAAAGGCCGAAGGATGGCTTGAGGAAAAGGCGGCAGAGGGGCTGTTTCTTCAGTCTCTTGGAAGAAAATGGGCTGTTTTTATAAAAGGGGAGCCGGAGGAGGCTGCGTATATGCTTGTCCCCATGGACCCGGACGATATGAAGGGGCCGGCGGAGCAGGGCGGAGAATATAAAAAATTCGGCTGGGAATATGTAACGCAGCTGAGGCGGATGGTCCTTGTGCTGCGCGGCAGCAGGGGACAGTGCGAACGGATTCAGGAGTTGAAGGGGGAAAGCATTTACGAAAAGCTTTTGAGGAAGCTGAAGGGAAGCGCCTGGGGACTTTTTACCCCCTTTATTTTCTGGTTGATCTGGCTGGTGGCTTCCAGTTATCTGATGGGGTATGGAATGCTTTTACTGGCGGTGAGGGGATACTGCTGGGTGGTTTTTCTGGGGATGGGATTGTGCGGCCTGTCACAGGCTGGCAGCTGGCAGGAGGCCAGGCTGGTGCAGCGGCTGCTGCGGGAAATGGAAATCAGGTTTAAGAAAGAACTGCGGGGCGGCGGGGAAATAAAAGCCCAGGATAACAAAGAAACCGGGGAAATTACGGCAGGAAGGGCAAAAGCAGCCGACATATTATACCGGGTTTTGCTGACGCTTTTTGCAGTCTGTACGGTATTCGGGCTGTTGGGCGGAATCAATGCGGCAGTGAGCCGGAAAAAAATGGTGCTGACGGGAAATGCCGCGGCATATGAAGAAGACGGCTGGAAGGAAGGGGATTTCCGGACAGCATACTTTTTAAAAAAACATCCTGCCTGGAAAACGCTGTCGCCCGCCCTCATTCCATTGAATAAAATCCAGCAGAATGAAGAACTGGAATACCGGGTATATACTTATAAGGGAAAGAATCAGGACAGCTATTCCCTCGTAACAGGTTCCTTCCTTGCGCCCGTGCAGGCGGAGGTGATGCAGTACGGGAAATGGAAGGAAGGTGGAAACAGCAGGGAAAGCACGCTGAAGCTGGAGTACTATCAGACGCTTACGCCAAAGCTGGCCAGCGCCTTTTTAAAGGAGCTGGGAAGATACTATATGCACTGGTATAAAGGCTGGGTGCCGGAAAAGGTGGAAAGCAGCTATTTTGACGAACTGGTCATCCATGACAGGGGGCTGCATTATCTTTTTGCCAGAAAAGGAAACCAGGTAATCTTTGCTTATTATATCGGTGATGAAATGCTGACGGACCATCTGCCGGAGTTCGAACAGGCGGTGGAGACGCTGGGAGGAGGCTGAGCCGGCCTGCCTGCTGAAGGGGGCTGAAGCATCCGGCCAGCCGGCAGAAGCGGAGCCGGGCGCGGAGATAAACTGATAAAAAGGATGGAACAGAAATTGAGCTGGATACTCATAGTGGAAGATGATGAAACCATATTATTTGCGCTGCGTTCTGCGCTTGGCAGAAACGGTTATGAGGTAAGCGCCGCAGGAAGCCTGGAGGAGGCAAAACGCTTTATCCAAAATCCGGCGGATCTCATCCTGCTTGATCTGGGACTTCCAGACGGCGAAGGGCTGACGCTTCTGAAGGCCTTCAGGGAAGCAGGCGGCCCGCCCGTCATTATACTGACTGCCAGGGATGATGAAGCGGATATCATAAAAGGACTGGATGCCGGGGCGGATGATTATGTAACAAAGCCGTTTAAACTGGGCATCCTGCTTTCCAGAATCCGGGCCGCCCTGCGCAGAGCCGTGGAAAAGGAAGAAGAGCCCGGCCGGGAGGGAACACAGCTTCTGACATGCGGGGACGTGGTTCTGGATAAAAAAAGAACCCAGGTGAGCGTGAGCGGGAAGGAAACGGTGCTTACCGCAGGGGAGTACCGTCTTCTGGAAATATTGCTGGAGAATAAAAACAGGACGCTGACGCGCACCCTCCTTCTGGAACGTCTGTGGGATATCGACGGAGATTTTGTCAACAGCAACACGCTTACGGTGCTGATCAAAAGGCTCCGGGAAAAGCTGGGCGGGGATCCGCAGCGAATCATACGGACGGTGAGAGGGATTGGCTATAAAGCGGAGGACAGGTTTGAAAGTCCCTTTCAAACGACTGACTGGCGCAGTACCGCAGGCAAGCCTGCGATAAGCAGGAGGGATGAAAATGAATAGGAAAAGTACGGGAATTTCCGCCCTGATTGTGTGGATGGGCGGTTGTATGCTGGCCTGCTCCGGGATCTGCCTTTGGGCGATCCGGCGGAGTGAGGCCGCTTTTTATACCAGGGCGTCTCTGCTGATGTCGGCAGCGCCTGAAAGCGCAGGAAAAATGATGCAGGCCCTTAAAAACGGGCTGCCGGAACAGGAAGCGGCGGGAGCCGGACTTCTGAAACGTTATGGATATGAAGCCGGCCTGTTTGCATTTCATGATTTTGCCGGCCTGGCCGTCCGCCTTCTGCTTTGCTTTCTTCTGCTTGGCGCTGCCGGTTTCTTCTGTTATTTGTGGGACAGAAGGAGGAGAGAACGGCGGATCGGCGAACTGTCCGGCTATCTGGCCCGCATCAACCGCGGTGAATACGATACGGGAATCGGCTCCGCTGAGGATGAATATTCCCGGCTGCAGGATGAGATCTATAAGACCGTGGTAAAGCTGCGGGAAAGCAGGGAGGAAGCGGCGGAAGGACGGCGGAAGCTTTCTGAGAACCTGACGGATATTTCCCATCAGCTGAAAACGCCGCTCACCAGCATTTCCCTGCTTCAGGAGCTTTTGGAGGAGCAGGTGGAGGGGGAAGAAGGAAGACAGCTGCTTGAGAGGATGGAACAACAGACAGAGCATATCAGGGGGCTGGTTTCCGCCCTGCTCACCCTGTCGCGGCTGGACGCGGGCGTGCTTGTGCTGGAGAAAAAAACGGTGGATTTGCAGGAGCTTTTGACCAGTGCGGCAGAATCGGTGCGTTCTCTGGCGGATCACAGGAAACAGAAAATCCTCATGGAAGGCGCAGAGGGGCTGCAGCTTTCCTGCGATCTGGGCTGGACGGCGGAGGCCCTGGCTAATATCCTGAAAAACTGCAGCGAGCATTCGCCGGAGGGAGGATGTATTTTTATCCGTGCGCAGCAGAATTTTATTTATACCCGCATTGAAATAGAGGATGAAGGGCCGGGACTTAGCCCGGAAGAATGCAAAAGGATCTTTGAACGTTTTTACCAGGGGCGCAAGTCTGGCCGGGAGAACGTGGGCGTGGGGCTGTCCATGGCAAAATCCCTGATTGAAAGCCAGAACGGGGAAATCCGTGCGGAAAACAGGGAAAACGGCGGAGCCAGATTTGTCATTGATTTTTACAGCGACGGTGAAAACCCCGCCCGGGATTTGTAAAATAAGAACATGATGCATTCCTATCCGTTTTGCGGATCCCGGCAGGAAAATATGGATTTGTCACCGGATTGTCACACAGCTCCTTTACAATGCGGAAGCAGACAGGAAAAAAGGACAGTTATCTGCGAAAAGGAGGAGATTATGAACATTCTGCAGTGTGAAAATGTGACGAAAACCTATAAAATGGGACAGACAACGGTAACAGCGCTGGATGGTGTGGATCTGGCGGTGGAAAAGGGAGAGTTTGTGGCGGTGGTGGGAGCGTCCGGCTCCGGTAAGTCCACGCTTCTGCACATGCTGGGCGGTGTGGACCGCCCTACCTCAGGAACGATTAAAATAGAAAATACGGATATTTCCACCTTGTCGGAAAAACAGCTTTCAGTGTTCAGGAGGCGTAAGGTTGGATTGATTTACCAGTTTTACAACCTGATACCAACCCTGGATGTGCGGCAGAATATTTTGCTGCCGGTACTGCTGGACGGGCAGAAGCCGGATGAGGAAAGCTTCCGTGAGCTTGCGGATACGCTGGGGCTTACCGACCGCCTCCACCATCTGCCTGCGCAGCTGTCCGGCGGCCAGCAGCAGCGCGCCGCCATAGGCAGGGCGTTGATTTACCGGCCCGCCGTGCTTCTGGCGGATGAACCCACCGGAAACCTTGACCGGAAGAATTCGGGAGAAATCATGGCGCTTCTGAAGCTGTCCAACAAACGCTATCATCAGACGGTGGTCCTGATTACCCACGATGAGAAAATCGCGCTGGAGGCGGATCGGATTATCCTGATTGAAGATGGAAAAATTGTATCCCAGGGGAAGAACAGCCCCGGCCCGAAAAGCTGTTCCGATAACAAAAATATCCCTGATGGAAAAGCCGTTTCCGATGGAAAAAACGCTTCCGATGGAAAAACCGTCCCCGATGGAAAAAACGCTTCCAATGGAAAAGCCGTCCCCGATCGGAAAAATGCTCCCGACAGGTCTGCGGAAGGAGGAAACGCATTATGAAGGTCCTTCTGCAATACACATTCCGGAACCTGAAAAATAACAAAAAGACCACCTTTGCATCCATGGCGGCAGTTCTCATTGCATCCACCCTGCTGTTTTCCCTCTGCAGTATATTTTATAACAACATCGCCTGGCAGGCTGACATTGAGCGATATGAAAGCGGCGGCTGGCATGCGGAGGTGGGCGGGCAGCTTACCAAAGAGGATCTGGAGATTATTGAGAATAATCTGCAAATCGATAAGATAATGATTAAAGGGCCATTCATGTCTGTACAGCTGCCGGAGGAAAGCCGGCTTCCCTACCTGCTCCTCCGGGATGCGGACGAGAACTACTGGTCACTGATGGGAGAAAAAAACGCAATCACGGAGGGCAGGGCGCCGGAAAAGCCCGGTGAGATCGTCGTATCCAAATCTTTTTTTGACAATAATCCCGGCTTCCGGCTGGGAGACAGCTTCATGCTGACAGCGGGGCACCGCATGGCAGGCGGAGAACTGTGGGATGCCGGGGCAAGGATGGAGGGAGAACAGTTCCTGCCGGAGGAAGAAGTGACGCTTACCGTTGTGGGAAAGCTGGATATGACCACGCCTACCACCACGCCGGGCTATTATGCCATGGGCTTCCTGGAACACGAAGCGCTTAACGGTACGGATAAACTGGTGGTTTATGTTACCATGAAAAATATCCGGGATACCTACAAGGTAATGCCGCCTCTGATGGAACAGCTGGGATTTGAGAAAAATGAATATGGGAATTATGAAAACCATTTCCGCTATCACAGCAGGCTTCTGGCGCTGGGCGGCGTGTTTCCGCCCATGGAGAATTTTTCACCGGGGTATTTGTCAAATTACGCGAATCTTTTCTTTTATGCCACGCTTGTACTGCTGGCGGCGGCCGCCTTTGTGCTCATTATACACAGCGCCTTCGCCATGTCGGCCAGATCAAGAATCAGGCAGCTTGGCATGTTCAGGTCCGTAGGAGCGACGCCGGGACAGATCCGGGCGTCCGTGCTGCTGGAAGGGATCGGGGTGTCACTGCTTCCCATTGCTGCGGGGATCGGCCTGGGGCAGCTTTTTACAGCCCTCATGGTGCGCATTTATACCGGAATTCTGGGAGACCTTATTTATTTTCCGTTCACGCTTCGTTTTTCCTGGGGAATTGCCCTGACCGCGGCGTTTGTTTCCTTTCTTACCGTACTGGTATCCGCTTCCCTGCCTGCGAAAAAGATGGCTGAGCTTTCACCGGTAGATGCCATACGGATGCAGGAGGATGCGGCGGGAGGGAAGAAGCGCTGTCTGAAGCGCCGCAAAAGCCGCGCCCGTCTGGGGCTGTTCGGCGTGGAAGGTGTGATGGCCCAAGCCTCCTGGAAAGCGAACCGACGCTCCTTCCGTGCTGGGCTGGCGGCGCTGACCATGTGCTTTGTACTGGTATCGGGATTTTTCTGTCTGCTTACGCTGAATAATCTGGTGACTGAACGCAATGCGGCGGCCAGGCATTACAATATTTTAATGCGCTGGCAGATGGCTTCGGAGCCGGATCCGGAAATGCTTCAAGAGATTTTTTCCCTGCCGGGGCTTAAGGAGGGAACCTGGTTTTACCGCACCAGAGTGTCCTACTGGGCGGAGCCGTCCCAGGAATCGGAAGAATTTGCGGCAAACGGCGGTTTCGCCGACGTGGATCCGGATCACTACAGCGTTCTGGAAAGAGATGGAAGATACCGGATACGGGCGGATATCCTGGGGCTGGAGGCTTCCTTTTTTGACGACTACTGCCGTGCGCTGGGGAGTGATCCGGAGGCATATAATAACAAGGAGGTTCCCAGAGCCATTCTGGTGGGCAACGTATCACGCTATCCCGGGATTGCCAATAATTTGGAAAAAGAGCAGGAAGAGTACAGGATGCTTTCCCTGGAGGCGGGAGATGTGCTGACTTTGGAAGAAAAGCTGCGTGATTCGGACGAAACGGATTATAGCTTCCGGGTGGAGATTGGGGATCGGGCGGATAAAAGGCCTGTGCTGGATGAATACAATTCGGACTACAGCATCCAGCTTTACGTGCCCATAGAAACCTATCGGGAAATCGTGGCCGGTTTCCGCCCGGAAACAGCGGAAAGCTATTATCAAATCTGCGGCGTGGGGCTTACCTCTGTGGAGAAGGACATTGCGGTTACGGAAAAAATAAGGGAAATCAGCAGCCGCTATCTGGCGGAAGAGGATTTTACAATCCGAAGCAGGGAGGAAGAGCGGCAGGAAAACGAGGTGGCAGGCAGGGCGATGGAGGCTGTGGTAAACCTGACAGGGGCGCTTCTTTCCCTGATAGGGATTTTCAATGCCCTTTCCGCGGCGAGCGTATCCCTGCAGCAGCGAAGGCGGGAATTTGCCGTCCTGCGTTCCGCGGGAATGGACGAGGCGCAGTTAAGGAAAATGCTGCTTCTGGAAGGGCTTCGGACAGCGGCCGCTCCCGTACTTACCGGCCTGCCGGTACTTTTGGTTATTATTATTTACCTGCTTGGGGTGACGGATTTATCCTGGAAGAGCTGCCTGCCTGTTCTGCCATACGGCAAAATCCTTCTGAATGCAGGTCTTGTGATGGCTTCGGTGGGCGCAGCCTATCTGCTGGCGTTTCTGAGCATGCGGAAAGAAACCATAGCAGATGCTGTGCGGGACGAGACTGTATAGCAATAAAACTGAAATATTGGCGGAATTATTAACGAAATTTGGAAAATAAAGAAAGAGTGCTTTTTCTGCGAAAGTGTGATATAATAACTATATAACTGCTGCATCGGTAACCTGCCTGTGTTCCCGTTGCAGCTTTTTCAGTTGTAAAGGAAAAGGTGTAAAATGTATAAGGTAAATGATGTAGTGGTGCATGAAAACGGCGGTGTGTACAGGATAGTTTCCATTGGAAAACCCGATTTTGTCAAAGGACAGGAGGAGTATTACACAATGAAGTCTGTCTGGGATGACAGCAGCATGATATACGTCAAGATTAACAACGACAAAGTATATATGAGACCTGTTATCTCCAAGGCAGAGGCCAGAAGCTATCTGGAAAAGCTTTCCGGGATCGATGCGGAATATGATACGAACAACAAGGAACGGGAAAAGAAAAACAGGCAGATTCTGAAATCCTGTGAAGTCAGCCAGTATCTGGAATTGATGAAGGCCATACTGCTGGAGCAGGAAAAAAAGAAACAGGGCGGGAAAAAGCTGAACTGTTCTGATGAAAAGGATCTGCAGAGAGCGGAAAAGATGCTGATTTCCGAGCTGGCCGTTGTGTTCAATGTCACGGTGGAAAGCGCCAGGAAGTCGGTGGTTGAGGCAGTATTTACACAGGATAAAGAAGGCTGACGGACAGATGAAGGATAGGCAGATGGTACCAGGCCTTGCCGGCAGGTACGGATGTACCTGTGGAAGAAACGGGAATTTGTCGGACGGCAATCACAAATGACGCAAACGGTGAGGATGTGTTCGTTCACTATTCTTCCATCGTTTCCGAAGGCTACAAGAGCCTTAACGAAGGACAGAAGGTTACCTTCGATATGGAATCTGACCCGAGAGACAGCAGAAAACTGAGAGCAGTTAACGTCTGCGCAGCATAAGAGAAATAAGAAGTATTCTATCGTCCATTGTACCACGTTTTCTGGTCCGACCATTAGAATATTTATATCGAGTCAAGAGGGTTGTCGCATTAACGATTGATAAATCGTGAAGGCGGCAGCCTTTTTTTGATATTCGGAACCAAAATTCTTTTTCATACTCCCGATATCATAAGGAGGCCCGCACTCCGGTATCAAAACTGTCTGTTCATAAAGAAGCTTTACCGGAATTCAGCTACTGCAGCCGGGGAGGCTGGAAATGGTGCTTTATGGTGCAGGCGGGGAATGGCGCCTCATGGGCGTTGACTGGGGGGAGAGGGGGAGATTATAATGGGAGGGAAAAGAAAGGATGGCGTGGGAGGAAGAATATGGGAATTACGGATTTTAAGGAAAAGGCTTCTCATGGGGATGTGTTGATGCCGATTCAGCGGTATCGGTGTATTGTGCCGTTCTCTTATCAGGATTTGTCTCTGCATTGGCATGATGAGGCAGAGGTGGCGTGGATCGCAGATGGAGAGATTGATTATGATATAAATTTTGAGACCTTTCGGGTGGTGAAGGGGGATATTTTGTTGATTTCCCCGCATACGCTGCATTCGGCGCATGCGCTCAGGGAGAAGGAGATGATTTCGGAGAGTCTGGTTTTTCATTTGGACATGCTGGGATATCAGACGCCGGACGCGTGTACGATTAAGTATATCAGTCCGCTGCAGAAGGGGAAGTATCGGTTCGTTCCGGTGATCCGGGAGGGGGAGCCGGGGCATGAGGCGTTGCTTGGGTGTATAAAGGAGATGCTGACATGCCTGGAGGATAAGAATTATACGCGTTTTGCTGGCTGCCAGGAGGCTGGCGGGAAAGTGAGAAGGCGGGAGGGGAGCGAGCTTTTTACGAAGGAGCAGCTGTTCCGGTTTTTCCGGCTTCTGTATCAGTATAGATATGTGGTGAAGAATGAAAGCTCGGCCAGTGATTCGGAGCTGGAGCGGAAGCTTAAGTCTGTGTTGGGGTTCATCCAGGAGCACTATACGGAAACGCTGACCATTGAAGAGCTGGCGGAGGTGTGCCATTTCAGCCAGGCACATTTTATGAGCTTTTTCAAACGGTTTGTGGGGATGACCTGTGTGGAGTATATCAATCATTACCGGCTGTCACGGGCTGCTGCTGCGCTGGAACAGTCAGATCAGCCGGTGATGGAGGCGGCACTGGAAAACGGATTCCATAATATTTCTTATTTTAATAAGCTGTTCCGGAAGGAATTCGGCATGACGCCGAAGGAATACAGAAGGGCGGCAGGAAAACCGGGAAAACATTAAACAATATAGACTTATACAAATAAACGTGCTAGAATAAATGTTCCGCTCAACGCAGGCAGGTATTACGGACTGCTGCTGGGGGCGGGGGATTATCATTTCCTGGTGCTGGTTCCGGTGTTGTCCATGCTGACGTCTACGCTGGGATATTGGCTTGTTCCCCTTCTCCTGCTGGAGTTGCTGCTGATTTATGTATTCAGCCGGAACAGTAGGGAAATGAAGAACCGTGAACTGAAGAGCGCATATATTGAACTGGGGCAGACACAGAAACGCCTGGAGCTTGCTTTGAACGCCGCGCAGAAGGCGGCGGCCATCGATGACCTTACGGGCCTCATGAATTTCAAATCCTTCCGTTCCCAGATGGAGAGCTGTTTGGAGCAGATGGAGGATGAGGAACGAGGGATTTTGATTATGATTGACGGTGATCATTTTAAGCATATCAATGATCGGTATGGCCATAGTATGGGGGATGAGGTGATTAAGCTCACAGCCCAGATGATTATCGGCCGTATCCGTACCGTCGATCTTGCTTCCCGTCTGCATGGCGATGAATTTGCAATTTTTGTGTCCAATACCGCTGATTATACGGTTGCCAGAGGAATTATCGGGGATATTAACCATTCCATTGCCAAAGAGGCAAAGAGGCGGAATATGCCTTCCATTACGATTTCAGCAGGAGCGGTGGTTGCCAAAAGGGGGGATTCCTATGCGGCGCTGGCCAAAGCTGCGGATACTGCGCTGTACAGCGCCAAGGAAACCCATAACGGAGGCTTTGCGTATAACGGCTGAAAAACAGCGGCCAGAGGTTAAGATTCTCCTGCCGGCCGGATAAAGTGCGGTGTTGTAACAGTTCACGCCATGGTTATAGGGTATTTGTGGATTAACCCATTGCGGTGGGAGATTTTTTCTGATAAGATAAGGTGTCCGGTAAGAGACTATAAATTTTCCTGTTTCTGATTCCAAACAGTGAGATTTATGGTCTTTTTTTTCTGCGGCGCAGTCCTGACGGATTTGTGGCGGCCCTGCCGGAGGATAGGCAAATATCCCGCTGCAGGCAACGGGGCATCCGGCCCTCGCGGCAGCCGCTAAATGCCCATGCAGGCATGGCGCCTGGTTCGCTGCACGCGGAAATAAATGATAAAAGACAGATGCGGCCAAAAAAGATGCGGCCGCGGAAGGAGTATGTTAATTAATGAATCAGGATTTTATGAAAACAAAACCTATTTTTCCGTTGGTATTGTCTATGTCTCTGCCGATGATGCTGTCCATGCTGATCAATTCCCTTTATAATATTATTGACAGTATGTTTGTGGCCAGAATCGGGGAGGATGCGCTGACGGCGGTTTCTCTTGTTTATCCGCTTCAGACGCTGGTAGTATCCATCAGCGTCGGGTTCGGCGTGGGCATCAATGCGGCGGTGGCCTTTTTCCTGGGGGCGGGAGAGAAGGAGAACGCCGACAGGTCGGCGGCACAGGGTCTGCTTCTCAGCCTGCTGCACGGCGCGCTTTTGTCTGTGGGCGGATTTTTGTGCATTCCGCATTTTCTGCCTCTGTTTACTTCAGATGCCAGAATCCTGGACTGGGGAATGGAGTATGCTTATATTGTCCTCAGCTTTTCTATGGTGATTACCGTTCAGATTGCCTTTGAAAAAATATATCAGGCGGTTGGGAACATGCTGGTCCCCATGGTTTGTATGGCGGCAGGCTGCATTACCAATATCATTCTGGATCCGGTTTTTATTTTCGGGCTTGGGCCCATCCCGCGTCTGGAGGTAAAGGGGGCGGCCATTGCTACGGTTATCGGCCAGGTGGTAACCCTGATTTTGTATCTGATCTGGTATTTCTGCAAGGATATGGGACTGTCCCTGGGTCGGCGGAATATGAAGCTTACGGGTGAAATCTGCGGTAAGCTGTATACCGTAGGCGTGCCCTGCTCCCTGACCATGGGGCTTCCGTCACTGCTGATAACCGTACTGAACGGTTTTGCGGCTGCTTTCTCCCCGGTATATATTTTGATTCTGGGCGTTTATTTTAAGCTCCAGTCCTTTATTTATCTGCCTGCCAACGGAATTGTCCAGGGGATGCGTCCCATACTCAGCTATAATTACGGCGCCGGAGAAAAGAAGCGGATGAGGCGGATTATACAGATATGCAGCGTGATGATTCTGGTGATCATGGCGGCGGGAATGCTGCTGTTCCTCCTGGCTCCGGGAATCATAATGAAGCTGTTTACGGAGGATGTTGTTACCGTACGGGAAGGCTCTGCCGCTTTGCGGATTATCAGCCTGGGCTTTGTGGTATCCGGTGTGAGCGTGATTTGCTCCGGCGCGCTTGAGGCTTTGGGAAAGGGCTTTGCCTCCTTCCTTATCTCCCTGCTGCGGTATCTGGCCCTGATCGTGCCCGCCGCCTGGCTGGGCATCCAAATCGCCGGGGTCACGGGCATCTGGACCGCTTTTCCGGTAGCCGAGTTCCTCACCGCAATTGCAGCGGCTGTGATTTTTGCCGTAATCTACCATAAAAATGTGAGTTCCATCCCTTCCTGAAAATCGACGGTAAGCCAAAGGAGAACAGCACATGAAAAGTACACGGTCCCAATTGAAAAACAGAGGAATGGCTTCACCGGAGGAAATTGCCGCCTGTGCGTCCCTGGCGGCCGGGGAAAATGCGGAACGGATTCTTCACCTCCTGCATTCCCACAGCGGCAGTGAGATCATTGTATGGAAGGTGCTGCTCTGCCTTTCCGCCTTCCCTGTACCGGAGGCCGTGCGGGTCCTTGAGGGATATGCGGTCAGAGACGACATTTTTGGAAAAGAGGCCCAACGCTCTCTGCATCTGGTGGAAAGGAAAGAGTTTACACCGCATTAGCAGGAAAAGAAAGCTCCTCCCAATGGGTGGTAAGCCATAGTATCTGCTCCCTGAAATCCACTGCCTTTCCGGTCACGGATGGGGTAAAGCAGTCAGGCTGTATCCACCACGGAACCTCAATGCACCAGGAAAGGCGCAGGGCATCCCCGACGTCTGCCAGGGAAAGGGGCATATGCAGTGCATATCCATCCACAAAGGCACGGATTTTCTCATAATTCAGCTGCCCACCCTCCAAAGCGAAGGACAGGATCGCCCTGCCCACATAATGCCAGGGATAGCTGTAGCAGTTCCGGTCAAAATCAATGACCGCCTCCACGCCTGTCTCATGAAACAAAAGATTGTCCGGCGTAAAATCCTCATGTGCAATCCCTTTGGGCAGCCTGTCAAAAAAATCCGGCGGAAGCTGCTTTACAATGGCTTCGCACGATAGCAGCGCCCTGCGGTAGGCCGCCGGCATATCACAGGTAAGCTGCCTGGTTTGCCTGCGCAGGGTCTGGCATAGCGAATCCATGGTATAACCGCCGAACGCGGGAAAGCTCTTTTCAACGCTCCCGGTGAGCCTGGAAAAAGCCTTATGCAGGTACCCACAGGCGCTTCCGAGGCTTTTCATCTGCGCGGTGTTGATTGTCTGCGCATTCTCGTTTTTCCCCTGGCAAAAAGACATCACCATATAAGCTGTGCCGTCGTCCAGGAACCGTATGATTTTCTGCCCACACTGGTATACATGGGGGCAGGCCACGCCGTACGCCTCCAGCATTGCCTGCCGTTGCAGCGCGGACTCAATCCTGTTTAATTTCTCCCTGCTGAACCGTTCCCTGCTGTATTTTTTTACCAGAAGCTCACGGTCTCCGGCTGACGCCTTCCATAATTGGTTCAGCCAGCCTCCGTTAACTGTGGTAATATTAGATATAGCCATGCCAAAGCCTGCTTTGATGTCGGCAATAATTTTCTCGTCCATACAGAACCGTATCCTCCCCTGAAGTAATTACGCTGCTTTCAGCGTACCACAAATCATACCGCCTTTCCACTTCAACCGGCGCTAAAAACGGTTAATGGAACGGACAGACAGGAGAAAAAAATGATTGTGCCAATGACAGAAGAATATGCCGTCCGCTATCTGGACTGGAGTTACCCGGAGCCCTATGAATTTTACAATATTCCAAGGGCGCATTACGATGAATGCCTGGAGGAAGTCATGGAAAACCTTCCTTACTGGTTCGCAGTAATTGATGAAAACGACCGATTGCTCGGCTTCTATGAATTTTCCTTCCATGAAGAAAATGAAGAAAAGGTCATGGAAATCGGCCTTGGCTTATGCCCTGAGGAAACCGGAAAAGGAAAGGGGCTGGAATTCGTAAAACAGGCAATTGCCCATGGCCGCCGTCATTTCTGTTTTCCTGACGGCCCGGTGGTATTGCGTGTCTTGGATTCCAATCAACGCGCAATAAAGACCTATGAACGGGCCGGATTTAAGGTTTATGGAGAACAGAAGGCCAGTTCTTTTGGGAAGCCGGTTACTTTTCTGTGTATGAAAAACTCCGGTTTGTAAAAAATATTATGCGATAGCCTGAATTAAAATATGTTCTGCACCGTCTTCGCTGATCTGCTTAATTTCTCAATTTTCATTCATAAAAACAAAAATCCCTGGCAAAACTAAAATCAATAGCAAATGATACAATCCGAGGCACCGCACCCACAGCCGTCCATTCCGCCGGCTCCCGGCGCGGTGCCCTGGTCCTGTAATCCTTCCCTGCCATAATCATGCCCATCTTAATTTAACCCTCCCTAATGAAAGGAGCCGATCCATGAAAATGACCTTCCGATGGTATGGGGATAACGATCCGGTAACCCTGGGGCAAATCAGACAGATCCCAGGCGTCACCGGCATCGTATCAGCCATATATAACATTCCTGTAGGTAAAGTCTGGCCCGTTGAGGCCATCAGGGAACTGAAAGAAAAAGTCAGCCGTTCCGGCCTTGCGCTGGAAGTGATTGAAAGCGTTCCGGTGCATGAGGACATCAAGCTGCGCCGGGGAAAATACCAGGAATATATAGAGAATTATAAGGAAAATATCCGCAGGCTGGCAGCAGAGGGAATCCGATGCATCTGCTATAATTTCATGCCGGTTTTTGACTGGACGAGATCCCGCCTGGATCAGCCGCTGCCGGACGGCTCCAATGCCCTTGTTTACTATAAAGAGGATGTGGACAGGATGGATCCGGCAAAGATGTCCCTGCCCGGCTGGGATGCTTCCTATTTTCCGGAAGAGATCGAAGAGCTGATCCGGGAATATCAGCTTCAGGGCATTGAAGGCCTTTGGGAAAATCTGAAGTATTTTATCCAGGAAATTATTCCGGTCGCCATAGAATGCAATGTGAATATGGGCCTTCACCCGGATGATCCGCCGTGGCCGATTTTCGGAATTCCCAGAATTATCACGGACGAGGCTGCCATTGACCGTTTCCTTTCGCTTTATGATGATCCCCACCATGGCCTCAGCCTTTGCAGCGGCAGCCTGGGCTGCGCCGCCTGCAACGATATCCCGCATCTGGTGCGCAAATACGGAAAGATGGGAAGAATACATTTTGCCCATATGAGGAATGTCAAAATACTGGAGGACGGCTCCTTTGAAGAAAGCGCCCATCCTTCCTTCTGCGGCTCCCTGGATATGGTAGAAATCATGAAGGCCTATTATGAAACCGGATTTGAGGGCTATATGAGGCCGGATCACGGAAGAATGATCTGGGGTGAAACCGGAAAACCCGGCTATGGCCTTTATGACAGAGCGCTGGGCGCCGTATATCTCATGGGAATCTGGGAAACGTTAGAAAAGGAATGGAAAAAACGATGAATGATAAAACAGAACAAAACGCCGGGAATATAAGGCCCTTCGGCATGCGGGATAAAATAGGCTACATGTTCGGAGACTTTGGAAACGATTTTACGTTTATATTTGCCAGCTCTTTTCTCATGGTATTTTATACAAAGGTATTGGGAATCAGCGGCCTTGCCGTGGGTACTCTTTTTCTGGTGGCAAGATGCGTGGATGCGGTGACTGATATCACCATGGGCCGCATTGTGGATATGAGCCGTACCGGCCGGGATGGGAAATTTAAGCCCTGGCTGCGCAGGATGAGCGCGCCGGTGGCGCTGGCAAGCTTCCTTATGTACCAGTCCGGCCTTGCAGGCGCCTCCATGCCGGTAAAAATGATTTATATGTACGTAACCTATCTTTTGTGGGGAAGCATTTTTTATACGTCGATAAACATTCCCTACGGCTCCATGGCGTCCGCTGTCACTTCAGATCCGGCTCAGCGAACCTCGCTGTCCACGTTCCGCGGTATCGGCGCGACGCTGGCAGGCCTGGTCATCGGGGTGGGTGCGCCTCTTCTTATCTATACGACGGATGCTGCGGGAAATCAGATCGTAAGCGGTCCGCGTTTTACAGCAGTGGCAGGCTTGTTTTCCCTGCTTGCCATTGTCTGCTATTTTATCTGCTATCGCTGCACTACGGAGCGGGTGCGTATGGACAGGATGGGGAACCGGGAAAATGCAACGCTGGCAAGAACCTTCCGTACTGTTTTTTCCAGCAGGGCTCTTCTGGCGATTATCGGGGCAGCCATCGGCCTTCTGCTGAGCCAGCTTTTAATCCAGTCCATGAACCAGTATCTGTATCTGGATTATTTCCGGAATACCAAAGTGCTTTCCGCGTTCAGCCTGGTTTCCACCGTGGTGTCGCTGGCCATTGCAGGCGTTACCGTCCCCCTTTCCAAACGCTTCGGGAAAAAAGAAGTGGCTGCGGCGGCCACCTGTTTTTCCGGCGTGGCCTACCTGATTCTGTATTTCATGCACATTACCAGCGCATGGCTGTATATGATTCTCTCTGTCATCGGATTTCTGGGAGTGAACCTGTTCAATATGGTGATTTGGGCGAATATTACGGATGTGATTGATGATCATGAGGTAAGGACCGGAAGCAGGGATGACGGTACGGTGTATTCCGTCTATTCCTTTGCCCGTAAAATAGGACAGGCGCTGGCCGGAGGGCTGGGCGGCGCTGCGCTGCAGGCCATCGGCTACGATGAGCTGGCTACGGTGCAGAACGCCAGGGTGGTGGAAGGCATTTATGCCACAGTCAACCTGATCCCCGCAGTCTGTTTCCTGGGCGTGGCCGCCATTCTTGCCTTTGCCTATCCATTGAGCAGAAAAAAGGTGGAGGAAAATGCCGCCATATTAAAAAAGAAAAGAGAAATGGAACAGCGCTCCTGAAAGGGGCGCTGTCTTTCAGATCCATCCCCCGTCAATGGTGATGATTTGCCCGGTCATATAAGCGGGCGCCGTTATAAGCTGGCCCGCCAGGGCGGCCACCTCCTCCGGCCTTCCGATTCTGTCTGCCGGAATTTCTTCGATGAGAGAGGCCATTTCTTCAGGGGAAAAGCAGCGGTTCATATCGGTATCGATTACCCCGCAGGCAATGGCATTGACCTGAATATTGCTGGGAGCAAGTTCTTTTGCCAGCGCCTTTGTAAGACTGTTGACCCCACCCTTTGAAGCGGAATAGGCGGCTTCCATGGAAGCGCCCGCCTGCCCCCATACCGATGAAATATTGATGATTCGTCCCTGCTTGACGTGCACCATCAGCGGAATTGCCCTTCGGCAGGTATAAAAACAGCTGTCAAGATTGGTTGACATAACACGTCTCCATTGGGAAACGGACATATCGGAAAGAAGTCCGATGTGAGAGATGCCCGCATTATTAATCAGTACATCCAGGCGGTTCATTCCGTCAAATAACCGATCCACAGCCTCCGGATCGCCCATATCGCCCTGGAAAATGTGACAGGAAACGCCGTATTTTTTTTCCAGGCCTCCGGCAAGCTCCTTCAACTGATCCAGTGAATTCAGGCAGGTCAGCGTAAGATCAAAGCCCTGCCTGGCCAGCTCTTTGGCTATAGCTTCCCCGATCCCGCGGGAGGCTCCGGTAATTAATGCTTTCTTTCTCATGGGGTTCTCCTTTTATGAACTTGGTGTCTTCCTATTGTAACATATCCTGAGGAAGGTTGAAAGCTGCGGCCGAAACCGGTATAATGGAAACAACGGCTGGATAAGCTTACAATAAAGAATGGTAAAGGGGTAGTGATTATGCATGATTTGATAATTATCGGTTCCGGTCCTGCGGGGCTGAGTGCTGCGGTATACGGAAGAAGAGCCGGATTTTCCACGTTGGTAATAGAGAAAAATCCCATGAGCGGAGGTCAGGTGCTCAACACCTATGAGGTGGACAATTATCTGGGGCTGCCCGGAATCAACGGTTTTGACATGGGGATGAAGTTCAGGGAGCATGCGGAAAAAATGCAGGCGGAATTCATGGAAGCGGATGTGCTTGGCGTGGAGGATTCCGAGGATTGCAAGCTGGTGAAAACAGCGGAAGGGGATTATGAGGCCAGGGCGGTTATCATAGCCTCCGGCGCTTCCCACAGCCATCTGGGCGTGCCCGGGGAAGAGGAACTGAGCGGAATGGGCGTTTCCTATTGCGCCACCTGTGACGGCGCTTTTTTCCGTGGTAAGACGGTAGCGGTGATAGGCGGCGGAGACGTGGCGGTTGAGGATGCCATTTTCCTGGCCAGAGCCTGTGAAAAGGTATATCTGATTCACCGCAGGGACAGTCTCAGAGCGGCACAGTCGCTGCAGAATACCATGCTGGCGCTGCCCAATGTGGAGGTTTGCTGGGACAGTGTAGTGGAAAGCATCAACGGCGACGGCCAGGTAAGCTCTCTTACCATGCTGCATAAACCGAGCGGAGAGCGGCGGGTACTTCCTCTTCAGGGCGTTTTTATCGCAGTTGGCATTAAACCCAATTCCGAAAGCTTTATCTCCAACATTGCATCAGATGAAAAAGGCTATCTTATCGCGGGCGAGGACTGCGCAACCAGTATGCCCGGCGTATTTGCCGCAGGCGATATCCGTACTAAGAAGCTGCGCCAGATTGTAACCGCCGTGGCGGACGGGGCCAATGCGGTGGAGGGCGTACAGGAATATTTCCTGCAGTAATATTTCCTGCAGAATTGTTGCAATATAAATATTGTAATTGGTAACTGTTCAGTACCCCTCACAGTTACTGCTAAAATCCATCCTAAATCGCCTTT